>Ga0207705_10000030_pt1 | contig 239341 bp, 203 predicted proteins | sample KBSC13metaG_FD_184314 | JGI IMG/M metagenome (GOLD analysis project Ga0207705, IMG submission 184314) | Corn rhizosphere microbial communities from Kellogg Biological Station, Michigan, USA - KBS C1-3 metaG (SPAdes) (version 2) | ecosystem: Host-associated > Plants > Roots > Rhizosphere >... | reverse complement strand
CGGGACTGGCCGATCCGAAACGGCTTCGGGGCGGCATACTCCTCGGCATCAGCAGCGCTCTATCGCTGGCGATCGGGCTCGAGATGATCGTCAATCTCGCCATCGCCGGAAGCGCAGCGGTGCTGTTTTGGGTGAGCAATCGCGATGAGCGGCAACGGCTGCTCGGCTATGCGATCAGCCTCGGCGGCAGCTTGTGCTTCTGCTTTGTCGCGTTCGGATCTTACGCCAATTGGCTCCCGGTTTGCGATGCGCTGTCACCGGTATGGCTGTCGGACGGGCTGATCGCCTGCGCGTTGCTGTTCGGGATATCGATATTCTCCCCCGCAGACTGGAAGGTGCGGCTGGCCGTTGCCTTTGTTGCGGGTCTGATCATCTCTGCGTTCCACCTGCTCCTGTGGCCGCAATGCCTGAACAATCCGGAGAACCTTTCGCCGGAAGCCTATTCGCTGTGGCTGAAATATGTCCGCGAGGCGCGGCCCGTCTACGTGCAGGGTTGGAAGATGGCTGTGCAGATGATGGCGCTTCCAGTGACCGGAGCCGTCGGATGGCTTCTGCTGGCCTGGCACAACCGGAAGGATCGCGACCTGCTCTGCCGGACCCTGGGCGCCGCAGCTGTAGCGGTGACTGCCATGGGCATGATGTTCTGGCAAATCCGGACGGGGCCAGCGGCGCAGATGCTCGGCGCGGTCGGCGCGGTCGCACTGATCTGGGTGATCGCACCGGTCATCGATCGCGTCCGCAATCGTTACCTCAGCACCTTCGGGCTGATTGTGGTGGCGCTCGTCGGGCTGGGGGTGGTCGTGCCGGTGGCAATGGCGCTCATTCCGGCAAAGAAAGGTTCCCCGGCCGAAATCGCGGTTGGCCGCGCCAACAGGCTATGCAACCTCATCGGTGAATATCGTCCGATTGCGCTGTTCCCGAAGGGGACCGTGTTCACCTTCGTGGACCTGGCGCCGCGGCTGATTACCGTTACGCACCACGATTCGATTATGGGGCCCTACCACCGCAACAGCCAGCAGATCATCGACGTGATGAAGGCCTTCCGCGGAAGCGCCGATCAGGCGCACGCGATCATCGCCGGCAAATATCATTCCGAATACCTGCTCACGTGCCCGCATTCGTCGACCACGACGATCTTCATGTCGGAAGTCCCGAACGGCTTTTACGGGCAGCTGACCAAGGGGAAAGTGCCGAACTGGCTGAAGCCCATCCCGCTGCCGAAGGATTCGCCCTTCCAGATGTGGAAGGTGGTCGGCTAGCCCTGCAACGTCGGAAAGCTTTGCCGTAATCCATCGATGACGAACTGCGCCGCGAGCGCGGCCAGGATGACGCCCAGCAGCCGGGTGATCATCGCCTCGATCCGCTCACCGGCAAGCCGCATGAGTGGCGCGGCCGCAAGCAACGCAACCAGCGTAAGGAGGATCACTGCGGTCATCGCCGCAAGCACGATGCCGACGTCTCCAAGCGTGTCTGCGCGCGAAACCATCAGCATCGCGGTGGCGATCGATCCGGGCCCGGCAATCATCGGGATGGCCATCGGAAACACCGAAATGTCCTCGGCACCTTCAACGGAATGGGCGCGCTCCTCCCGGCGCTGCGTGCGCTTCTCGAACACCATGTCGAGAGCGATGAAGAACAGCATGATCCCGCCCGCGATCCGGAAGCTGGCGAGGCTGATGCCGAGAGCTTTCAGCAGCGGCTTGCCGAGAAGAGCGAAGAACAGGAGGATCGCCCATGCGATCACCGCCGATCGGATAGCCATCGCGCGGCGATGGACGGGGCTCGCGCCGCGCGTCAGGCCTGCGAAAATAGGCACGACGCCCGGCGGATCGATGACGACGAGGAAAGTGACGAGCGCCGATCCGAACAGCGCCAGCATCAGAGCTCTTGGGGATCTGCCAGGCCCACCCGGCGGTGCGCGGCAACGACCGTGTTTCGAAGCAGCATCGCGATGGTCATCGGCCCCACTCCGCCTGGAACCGGCGTGATTGCGCCAGCAACTTCGAGCGCTTCGCCGAAAGCGACGTCGCCGAGCAATTTACGGCTGCCGTCGGGTTGCTCGACCCGCTCCTGACCGACGTCGATCACGGCTGCACCCGGCTTGATCCAGTCACCGCGCACCATCTCCGGGCGTCCAACGGCGGCGACGACGATATCGGCGCGGCGGGTGAGCGCGGGCAAGTCGCGGCTGCGCGAGTGCGCCACGGTCACGGTACAATTGGCCCCGAGCAGGAGCTGCGCCATCGGCTTGCCGACGATGTTGGAGCGGCCGATCACGATCGCATCTTTTCCGCTGAGATCGCCGAGTTCCCGTTGAAGCAGCACGAGGCAACCCAACGGCGTGCAGGGAACGAGCGCGTCCAGCCCAATCGAAAGGCGGCCGACATTGATCGGGTGAAATCCGTCGACGTCCTTTGCCGGATCGACTCGAGTGAGGATTGCCTGCTCGTCGACGTGATTGGGGATCGGAAGCTGGACGAGGATGCCGTCCACTGCGTCGTCGGCATTAAGCTGGTCGATAAGGGCGAGCAGGTCCTGCTGAGAGGTTTCGGCGGGAATCCGATGCTCGAAACTTTCCATTCCGGCTTCGAGGGTCGCCTTGATTTTCATGCGCACATAGGCGGCGCTCGGCGGGTGCTCTCCGACCAGAACCACAGCCAGACCCGGCGCGCGCCCGACGGTCCCTCTGAAGCTGGCGGCCCTCTTTGCAACCTGTTCGCGAACTTCGGCGGCGGCCGCTTTGCCGTCGATCAGCCTGGCCGTCATACGTACATTTGGGTTTCGAGGTGAACCATATAGTCGCCGATCAGCATCTGCAGCAGCTGGATGACCAGCAGCAGGACCAAAGGCGAGAAGTCCAGGCCGCCGAAATCGGGAAGAATGCTTCGGATCGGGCGATAAAAGGGGGCGGTGATGCGGTCGAGTGCGACCGCCACCGACCTCACCCCCGCCGATCGGGTATTGAGCACGTTGAAGGCAAACAGCCAGCTGAGGATCACCTGGATAATGATCACCCAGGTGAGGATGGTCAGCACGAAGCTGACGATCTTCAAAAGTTCGATAAGGAAAAACATGTTCGCCGCTTAGCCTCCGGCGCGTTTCGCCGCAAATATGAATGGTTCGGAACTGCCTCCGATGCAGTCCCGCTGCCATTCATGGCGCGAATCGGTTCGGTTGCGCTTGAGCAAGGACAATCGAAAAGTCCTCGGCGGCGTCTGTCCATTCGGCAATCGGAGTCCAGCCGCCGGCCAGAAGCAGGAGACGAGCGCCGCGCCGGCCGTATTTGTGGCTGTTCTCGGTGTGGATCGTCTCGCCCGCCTGAAACGAAAATGGGCTGCCGCAGACGGTGAATTCCACATCGCGGGTTGCGCGCAGGTGCATCTCGATCCGGGAGAGGATGTCGTTCCACCGCGCCTCGTGTTGGAACGCATCAATTGGGATTGCCCCGTCGAGCTCGCGGTTGATCCGCTCCAGCAGATTGAGGTTGAACGCCGCCGTGACGCCCTCCGGCTCGTCGTAGGCGGCAATCAGGCGATCGATCGGCTTCACCCGGTCCATGCCGATCAGGAGCAGCGATCCAGTGCCGAGCAGCGCGCGGAAATGGCGAAGCAGGTCGGTTGCGCTTCGCGGGACGAAATTGCCGATCGTCGAGCCGGGGAAGAAGCCGAGCTTCGGCAGGTCCGCAACCTCATCGGGAAGCGAGAACGGCTTCACGAAATCCGCTTCGATTGGAAGCACCGGCAGGTTCGGAAAGCTGGACCGGATGTCGGCTGTGGCGCCGTTCAGATAATCCGGGGAGATGTCGACGGGCACGTAGGCGGCAGGCGCGATCGCTTCGAGCAGAAGCGGAGTCTTCGCTGCCGAGCCTGCACCGAATTCGACGACGGCCATTCCGGAGGGAATGTGCGCGGCAAGATCCGGCATAATGTGTTTGAGGAGCGCGGTCTCTGTTCGGGTCGGGTAGTAGCTGGGGAGGCGCGTAATCTCCTCAAACAGTTGCGATCCGCGCCGATCGTACAGCCAGCGCGCCGGAACCGCGGGGATCGGCGCCGCAAGGCCGGCCAGAACGTCATCCCGGAATGCCGGGTCAGCAGTCTCTGGCAAGCCTCAGGCCCGTGAATTGCCAGCGCGCGTGCGGGGGGAAGAAGTTTCGGTAGCTTGCGCGCGAATGTCCGCGTGGCGTGGCGCAGCTCGCGCCTTTCAGAACGATCTGCCCGCACATGAACTTGCCGTTGTATTCGCCGACGGCGCCCTCGGCCGGCGCGAAGCCGGGATAGGCGGAGAACGCGCTTTGCGTCCATTCCCAGACGGAGCCGAAGAGGCTGGTCTTCGGCTGGGGGATCACTGCCTCCGCTCGATCCAGCTGCTGACCGGAGGCGGGATCAACAGCATCGGCAGCGCTCTCCCATTCCTCTTCGCGGGGCAAGCGAGCACCGGCCCAGCGGGCGAACGCATCGGCCTCGTAATAGCTGACGTGCGCGACCGGGGCTGCGGGATCTCGCTCGATCCCCCCGGCGAGCGTGAAGTGAGTCCCATCCTCGTGCCAGTACAGAGGCGCCGTGATGCCTTCGCGGCAAACCCACTCCCAACCTTCGGAGAGCCACAGAGTCGGCGTCCGATAGCCGCCATTGGCGATGAACTCGTCCCAATCTGCGTTGGTAACGGGGGGCGCGGCAAGCTCATGCGGATGAAGGAAGACGCGATGCCGCGGCCGTTCGCAATCGAAGGCGAAGCCGGTATCGGCTGCGCCGATCTGGACGATCCCGGTGCGGCCGGGGAGCCATTCCCCTGCAGGCTCCGCCGCCTCGCTTCTCGCGAGATCGGGTGAGTAGGCCGGTTCCAGCGGATTGGCGGCGAAGGTCGCGAGAATGTCGGTGAGCAAAAGCTCCTGGTGCTGCTGCTCATGATTGATCCCGAGCTCTATCAGATCGAGAGCTGCCTCTGAGAGCGACCCTAGCGCCGTAAGCAGCGCATCATCGACATAGGTTCGATACGCTCGCACGTCATCGAGCGACGGGCGGCTGAGCATTCCCCGCCGCGGCCTCGGATGCCGCTCGCCCTCGCCTTCATAATAGCTGTTGAACAGGAAACCGTAGCGCTCGTCGAACGGCCGGTATCCCGGCGCGTGATCGCGAAGGACGAAGGTCTCGAAGAACCAGGTCGTGTGGGCGAGATGCCATTTCGCGGGCGAGGCGTCCGGAAACGGCTGGATAGTCGCATCCGCGTCCGACAGCGGTGCGGCGAGGTCCAGCGTGAGCTTGCGGGTAGCCGAATAGCGCTCCGCCAGCGCCGTCGCTGGGTCGGCTATCGAGTTGCGCCTGGTCGCCACAAAATATCCCCGCCCTGTCTCGCAGCGATATAACGAGCGGCGACGAAAAGATGATCCGAAAGTCGATTGAGGTAGGCGAGCGCCTGCGGGTTTATCTGCTCTGATTCCGCCAGGGCGACGGCGGCTCGCTCAGCGCGCCGGACCACGGTACGGGCGAGATGCAGCGCCGCCACTTCCGTCGATCCGCCGGGAAGGATGAAGCTCTGCAGCGGCTGGAGCTCTGCATTCATCGCGTCGATGTCGTGCTCCAGCCGCTCGACCTGTTGCGGGATAATACGGAGCGCGCCCTCGACCTCGGCAGGCGTGGCAATATCGGCGCCGAGGTCGAACAGCTCATTCTGGATCAGCCGAAGCTGCTCCGCCATGTCGCCGTCAAGCGCGGCGATCGCCAGCCCAAGTGCGGCATTGGCCTCATCGACCTCGCCGATCGCGCCCATCCGGTCGCTCGCCTTGCTGACGCGCGACCCGTCAACCAGCCCGGCTGTGCCTTTGTCGCCGGTCCGCGTGTAGATCTTGTTGAGCTTGACCAAGATTGGCGCGGCCTAATGGTTCGCGCTACTTGCGACCAGCAGGATCAGGATCACGAAGACGATCGCGATCGCCTGGAAGAAGACGCGGCGCTGCATCCATTTCTGCTGCTGCTCGCTTGAGCCGACCTTGCCGGAGGCCATCGCGATCACTCCGCGAACGAGGACGTAGAGTGTCGCGCCCATTGCAGCGACGAGCAGGATCGCAAGGACGATTTTCATCCGTCGCTATTTAGGCTTCCGCGAGCCGAAAGCCAGACGGCAGAATTCCGGCACGAAGCTGCCCAGCCAGCGCCGGTCCGTCGACGCCGCTGTCGCGAAGCGCCTGAAGCGTCGGCGCTCGGTGGCGCTTCGCCAGTCGCCGCCCGTCCTCGTGCACCACCAGCGGATGATGGAGATATTCGGGTTCGGGCAGATCGAGCAGCATTTGAAGCAGCCGCTGGACCGGGGTGGATGAGCGCAGGTCCATGCCGCGCACGACCAGGTTCACGGCACTTGCCGCATCGTCGACAACGCAGGCGAGGTGGTAGGCGGCGGGCGCATCCTTGCGGGCCAGGATCTCGTCATCGATCTGCGCAGCGGTTGCAGTAAAGGTGCGGCCGTTGTGCTCCGTCCAGCTGGGCAGTCCCACGAATCCGATCGCCTTGGCCGAATCGAGCCGCCACGAATGGGGCGTCGTCTCCCTTCGCTGCGGGTCATTCGGCAAGGCCCGGCAGGTGCCCGGGTAGCGCGCTGCCGCCCGCCCGTGCGGGGCATTGAGCGCGGCGGCAATGTCGGACCGCGTGCAGAAGCAGGGATAGACCAGCCCCATCGCCTTCAGCCGGTCCAATGCTGCGGCGTAATGCTCGCTCCGCTGCGACTGGACCAAAGGCTCTCCGTCCCAGTCCAGCCCAAGCCAGCGGAGGTCCTCTTCAATCCCACCCACGAACTCCGGCCGGCTGCGCGTCTGGTCCAGGTTCTCGATCCGCAGCAGAAAACGGCCGCCGCTCTCCAGCGCCGCCTGATGTGCAAGCGCAGCGCTATAGGCGTGGCCGAGATGCAACTGCCCGGTCGGCGACGGAGCAAAGCGCGTGGTCAGCATTGTCTCAGCTCTTGACCTTGAGTCATGGAAAATGCTGTCATACGCATGTCACGCCGGGTTGGCATCCGGCTGGGCACAAGGGAAGACGGGCCTGCGGCGACCCTCTCCTCCTTGCGTGCGACAGGGCCGGAGCTGATCGAGCGGGCGAGCTGAGGGAGCATTGCCCGCGTCATGTATCACCCGGAGATGATCCGCCACCCGGAGAGCTGCCCGGCTCTCGTGCTCAATGCCGATTACACGCCGCTCTCCTATTTCCCGCTGAGCCTTTGGCCGTGGCAGACCGCGATCAAGGCGATGTTCCTGGAGCGGGTCGATGTCGTCGCCCATTACGACCGCGAGGTGCATAGCCCGACGATGGCGCTGAAGCTGCCGTCGGTGATCGCGCTGCGGCAATTCGTGAAGCCGAACGAATATCCGGCCTTCACCCGGTTCAACCTGTTCCTTCGCGACAAATTCCGCTGCGTCTATTGCGGATCGAACAAGGAATTGACGTTCGATCACGTGATCCCGCGCTCGCACGGCGGACGGACGACGTGGGAAAATGTCGCCACCGCCTGCGCTCCGTGCAACCTCAGGAAGGGCGGGCGCACTCCGCGCGAGGCGGGGATGCATGTGGAGCGCGAGCCGATCCGGCCGACCAGCTGGCAGCTTCAGGATCATGGCCGGAGCTTCCCGCCCAACCACCTGCACGACAGCTGGCGCGATTATCTCTACTGGGATGTCGAACTGGATCCGTGATATTGATGCAGGTGATTTCTTGATGGAGGAGTCGGAGCAGCGACATGCAGGCCACCCCAGCACCTCCAACTGTTTCGGTTGCGCCAAATGTCTCGACAGACGCGAGTCCACAGGGCCCACGCGTTCCCGTCGATTGTTCCAAATCCAGCCCCAGCCAGATTGTCGTCTGCGGCCGTGGCAATACATCGCGGTATCGGCTTCCGACCCTGAATTTCCCCGGTGTCCCTCCAGTAACGGAAAGAGCGCGTCAGCTTATGACGGCTCATGTGGGGCCGGCGATAATTTCGCCGGGATGCTCTCACTGTGCCGGGTTCACTTTGAAAATCGGATTCTGACAGCAAGCCTTAGCGCCGCGTTAACCATTTTCGTTTAGCGCCAGAAGCATGGCTGTGCGCTTCAATTTCGATCATGTTTCCGGCGAGCGGGAACGCCCGCGAATCCTCGTCGTCGAGCCCGACCGCCGCTATTGCGGAGTGCTCGCCCGGCGCCTCGGCGAATTCGGCTATCGCGTTGCAACAGCCGATTGCGCGCAATCGGCAATGGCCGAGCTTCACCGGATGCCGGTCAGCTTGGTCTTGTCCGAAGCGCGGCTTCGGGTAACCAGCGGCGTCGAGCTGGTGCGGATGATCCGCGAGGACGCCACGCATCGCGAGCTGCCGATCCTGTTGGTGGTTGGCCGTTCCGATAGCGGAGCCGCGGTTCGCGCCTTCGAAGCCGGCGCGGACGGCGTGGTTCGCAAGCCTTGCCATTTCGAAGTGCTCGCCGCCTGCATTGCCCGCCAGCTTGAGCGCGCCGATGCGATGAAGCGCCTCGCCGAGGACAATGCTGCGCTCGACGCCCGCGTGATCGAAAGAGCGATCCAGCTGGGCGAGCTCCGGCAGCGGCTGGCGCAGCTCGAGGAAAGGGCGAGAAACTAACCTGCCGTCATGCCGGACTTGACCCGGCATCCGCCTTCTTAGGCACCGCAAAAGGCAGGCAGATCCCGGCTCAAGGCCGGGATGACGGCTCGCTCAGGAACTCCCGCACCTTCGGCGCGACATCCTGCCGCTTCAGTCCCATCGCGATATTGGCAATCACGAATCCCGCCGCGCTTCCGCAATCGTAACGGTCGCCGTCGAATCGGTAGGCGTTCACCGGCTGCTGCCCGATCATCTTCGCGATCGCATCGGTCAGCTGGATTTCACCGCCCGCACCGCGCTCCTGCGCGTCGAGCGCCCGCATCACCTCCGGCTGAAGGATATAGCGGCCCGGAAGCATCAGGTTGGACGGGGCGGTTCCGGGGGCAGGCTTCTCCACCATTCCGCGGATTTCCGTGACCCGTCCATCGCTCGCGCCGGGATCGATCACGCCATATTTGTGAGTTTCGCTGTCGGGCACTTCCAGCGCCGCGACGACGTTGCCGCCGACCTTCGCATAAGCCTCGACCATTTGCGCGACGCAGCCTGGCTCGCCGACCATCAGCTCGTCCGGGAGCAGTACGGCGAACGGCTCGTCGCCGACGATGTCGCGCGCGCACCACACCGCATGACCCAGCCCCAGCGGCTCCTGCTGGCGAACCGAAACGACCTCGCCGAAGCGCGCGTTCGAGGGCTCGAGGACGCCGAGATCCTTGCCCTTGGCGCGCATCGTCGCCTCGAGTTCGTAGGCGTGGTCGAAATAGTCAACCAGGCTCGATTTGCCGCGGCCGGTGACGAAGATGATCTGCTCGATCCCCGCCTCGCGCGCCTCGTCCACCGCATATTGGATCAGCGGGCGGTCGACGATCGTCAGCATCTCCTTCGGGATGGATTTGGTCGCGGGCAGGAGACGTGTGCCGAGCCCGGCGACGGGCAGGACGGCTTTACGGACTTTACTGGCCATTCGGGGTTATCGGTCCTGCCTGATTGGTGGGCGAATTGGCGTTGAGCTCCTGGACTGGAACGGTTGGCGCCTGGCCGCCAGGCGGCGGCAGATTGAACGGGTCCACCTTGCGTGGCGTGGACTTCTTCATGATCTCGTCGACGCGCTTCGGATCGGCATAAGGGGGCGGCGTCAGCAGCTCTTCGGCTGTGGGCGTGGCCTGAGCCATTCGCGGCTTGACCGGGAGCGACTGCCCAGGTGCCGGCTCCAGCTCGCCCATCCGGCCGCACGCAGCCAGGGCTGAAAAAGCGGCAACGGCGAAGAGAATCCGCAAGCGATTCATCGCCGTCCGACTAGCTGGTCCCCGGCGCTTGCGCCACCCGCTTGTGAAGTCCTATCGCGCGGCGATGCGAAATCGAGCGATAGTGGGAATGGCGGCGGCAACATTGCTGCTCGCCGGCTGCGGGCACAAGACGTCGGGTAATGAGACCACCCCGGCCGCGCCTGCCGGGGAGATCGTCAAGGGACCGGATCGCAGCCATGCCGGCAATGCCCTGCCGGCCATCAAGATCGACAATCCTCAAGGCGGGCAGGCCAGCCTTCCCGACCCCGGGGGAAAACCGATGCTGGTCAATCTCTGGGCGACCTGGTGCGGGCCGTGCGTCAAGGAGCTGCCGACCCTTCAGGCGCTGTCGCTGCGCGCGGGCGCGCCGCAGGTGATCGAAATCTCGGAAGACATGGGCGCGCGCGCCTCGGTTGACGCCTTTCTCAAGCAGCATGGCATCGGCAAGCTGAAATCGTGGCAAGACCCGAAATCGACTCTGACGACCACGCTCGACGCGCAGGTGCTCCCGACGACGATCTATTACGACGGCAAAGGGCGCGAGGTCTGGCGCTATATTGGCGACCTCGACTGGACCGGGCCGGAGGCGGCTAGGCTGCTTGGGCAGTCCGGCCAAAAAAACTGAACAAGCGCCCGTCGATCGCGGCAAGCCCGAGCGCGATCAGTGCAAGGCCGGCGAAGTCCTGCGGCGCGAGAGACTCGTGCAGAAAGGTCGCGCCGAGCAGGATCGCCGTCGGCGGCACCAGCAACGTCACCAGCAGCGCATTGGTCGCGCCTGCTGAATCGATGAGCTTGAAATAGAGGACGTAGGCAAAGGCGGTGCAGACCAAAGCGAGCGCGAGAATTGCGCCCCAGGCGGTCAGGTTCGGCATTGCCTCACTCCACGGATGATCGAAAATCAGCGCAACCGGCAGCATCATCGCCGCTCCGCCGGTCAGCTGGCCAACCGTCAAAGACGCGGGAGGGATGCCCATTTTCCGGAAGCGCTTCGCCCACACGGCGGCAAGCGCATAGCTCAGCGAGGCGACGATGCACGCAAGCTGCGGCACCGCGCCATGCCCCAGCGAGGTCAGAAGCGAGGGCCCGATCATCACCGCGACACCAGCGAAGCCTAGCAATACTCCCGCAAGCTTGGCTGGGCTCATGCGCTCGTCCCGGGTGAAGAGATGCGCAACCAGAACGCCCCAGATCGGCGTCGTCGCGTTGAGGATTGACGCGAGCCCGCTGGCGATGTGGGTCTGCGCCCAACCGAAAAGCACGAAGGGCAGGCTGTTGTTGAGAAGAGCCACGACCAGAATCGATCCCCACACTTGCCTCGGCAGCCGAACCGGCTCGCCCTTCCACCACAGGAACAGCCAGAGCCCCGCGGCGGCGATGCTGAGACGAAGCCAGACATAGGTGAGCGGCGGCACCTGATGGACGGCGACGCCGATGAACATGAAGGCGCCACCCCAGATAAGCGCCAGAGCCAGCAGGATCAGCCAGTCGCGGCCGTTCATCACCCTGCGGATCGCCGCACGATGCGCGGAGGCCTCGAAGGCGCGATCTGGAACCGTTGCCATTGCGGCGAGGTAGGTGCCGCACTTCTCCAGCGCCAACAAATGCGCGGAACCGCGCGATAAGCTGTGCTTATGTTCAGTCGCGGAGCAGCTCGTTGATACTGGTCTTGGAGCGGGTGCGTTCGTCGACGCGCTTGACGATCACCGCGCAGGCGAGCGCAGGCCCGCCCTCGCGCCCAGGCATGCTGCCGGGAACGACCACGGAATAGGCAGGCACCCGCCCGTAGAAAACCTCGCCGGTTGCCCGCTCGACGATCTTGGTCGACGCGCCGAGGAACACGCCCATCGACAGCACCGACCCCTCTTCGACGACGACGCCTTCGGCCACCTCGGAACGGGCGCCGACGAAGCAATTGTCCTCGATGATCACAGGGCCCGCCTGCAGGGGTTCGAGCACGCCGCCGATCCCTGCTCCGCCCGAGATGTGGACGTTGCTGCCAATCTGCGCGCAGCTTCCCACGGTCGCCCAGGTGTCGACCATTGTCCCTTCACCGACTCGAGCGCCGATATTGACGAAGCTCGGCATTAGCACTGCGCCAGGGGCGACATAGGCTCCACGCCGCACGATCGCGCCCGGGACTGCCCGGAATCCGGCGCTCGCGAATTCCTCCTTGCCCCAGCCGGCGAATTTGGACGGCACCTTGTCCCACCAATGCGCGCCCCCGGCGGCGCCCGCGATCATCTCCATCGGATTGAGCCGGAAAGAGAGGAGCACGGCTTTCTTCAGCCACTGATGGACCGTCCATTCGCCGCTTATCTTCTCGGCGATCCGAGCCTCGCCGCAATCGAGGGCTGCGATAGCGCGATCCACGGCCAGGCGGACCCCGCCCCGGGTGTCCGGCCCGATCGAGTCCCGCTGTTCCCACGCCTCATCGATGACCGGCTGAAGTTCCGAATTCATGTCTTATCCTTCGAGGATCTGCTGGAGCCATTCGCCGACATCGGCAATCTCATAATCGATGAATTCACCGGCGCCGTGATTGCCGCGCTCGGAGCCGTTGTCGACCCACACCGTCGTCATTCCGAGTTCCTTCGCCGGCGCGAGGTTCTGCGCCATGTCGTCGACCAGGACGGCCTCGCCAGGATCGATTCCGAACCGATCGCACAGCAATTCGTAGCCATACGGATCCGGCTTTGGGCGGAAATTGCTGGCCTGGATATCGTGAAGCTCGTGGAAATGCTGGCCGATGCCGATCGCCTCCAGCACGCGGCGGGCATAGGGCGCGTCGCCGTTGGTGAACACGAACCGCCGTCCCGGCAGCCGTGGCAATAAGCGCCCAAGCCGCTCGTTCGCCGCGATACGGCCCAGCGAAATGTCGTGAACATCGGCGAGGAAGTCGTGCGGATCGACGCCATGCTCCTTCATCAGCCCGGCGAGGGTGGTTCCATGCGTATGGAAATGGTGCTTCTGCACCCGCCGCGCTTCGGTCGCGTCGCAATCCAGAAGCCGCTGGATGTAGGCACCCATTCGCTCGTCGATCAGCGGAAACAGCCCCGCCGAAGCCGGATAGAGGCAATTGTCGAGGTCGAAAATCCATTCCCGGATGTGGTCGAAGCGCGAATCCATAGCCGCGCTGGCGACTAGCCGCTTTGCGATCTTCAGCAAATCGTAATGATTCGTGAACCATAATAGCGCCGGGAAGTCGTTAGTTTTCAGCGACTTGAGCGGAGTATGCGTAAGATGAACAAGCGGCTTCTGGCGACGAGCGCGCTCGCGGTGGCGTTCGCCTTCAATCTCTCGGCCTGTGCTGGCGGTGGCGGCGGTGGAATGTCCAACGCCCCCTTTGTACCGACACCAACGCCCTCGCCGACACCAACGCCCACACCAACACCTACCCCGACGCCAACGCCGACGCCCACCCCAACGCCGACTCCGACTCCGCCGATCAACTACGACACCGCCGAGTATCAGGCGTCGAATTACGCCGTCGCCGCCAACGCTATCGCGGCTTATGACGCCGGCGCGACGGGCAAGGGCATCAAGATCGGAATCGTCGACAGCGGCATTAACCCGACGCTGAGCGAATTCACCGGCCGGATCGATCCGGCGAGCACCGATGTCGCCGGCAATCGACCGATGGGCGACGATGCCGGGCACGGCACCGCAGTTTCCGCCGTCGCCGCCGCCGGCCGCAACAATCAGAACACGATGGGTGTCGCGTTCGATTCGACCATCGTCATGGAACGGGCGGACGATCCCGGCAGCTGCACGACCGCCAAGGACTGCTCCTTCGGGGACATCGCCATTGCGCAGGGGATCGATAACGCGCGGTTGGCCGGAGCTCGGGTGATCAATCTGTCGCTGGGCGGATCGGCTCCGGGTTCGACGCTGCTTGCCGCGATGCAGCGTGCGGTGAACTCGGGGATCGTGCTGGTGATCGCCGCCGGGAACGACAGCACCACCAATCCTGACCCATTTGCATTGACGCCAGCTCAGGATTTTCCCGGGATGGTGATTATTGCCGGTTCGATCGGCGCCGCAAGCAGCCCCACGGCACTCTCCTCCTTTTCGGACAAGGCGGGCAGCGGCGCTCAATATTATCTGACCGCCACCGGCTATAACGACCGCGCCCCCGATCAAACCGGGGCTCAGTTTCTGTGGTCCGGGACCAGCTTTGCCGCGCCGACCATCTCCGGAGCCGTGGCTTTGCTCGCGCAGGCCTTTCCGAACCTGACGGGGCAGCAGATTGTCCAAATCCTGTTCAGTTCGGCTGACGATCTCGGCACCAAGGGAATCGACTCGATCTACGGCAACGGAGAGCTCGACATTCAGCGGGCGATGCAGCCGATTGGCACGACAAGCGTCGCGGACAGCAAGATTCCGGTCAGCACCACAAGCAACGGCAGTCTTCCGGGTGCCGCCGGGGACGCGGGCGGAGCATCTGCCGGCAGGCACCCGCTCGGCGCAATCATCCTCGACGGCTATTCGCGGGCGTATGTCCTCGACCTCGCGAAAACCCTTCGCGAGGCGCCCAAGGACCATCCGCTTACCAATGCTCTGCGGGGCGACGTTCACGTGAACGGCGTTTCAGCGGGACCGGTGACAGTCTCGATGAGCATCGCCGAGCGGCATGACATCGTCGGAAGCTTCGGTGCGAATGCGACGGTGATCGGGCCGGAAGATGTCCGTAAGTCGCGGCTGATCGCAGGTGAGGCGATTGCGCGGCTCGACAAGCGAACCGCTGCGGCCTTTGGAATCTCCGAAGGCGCCAAGGCACTCGAGCGGCGGTTGACCCACGCGGAGGCCGGAGCGTTTCTCATCGCGAAGGACGCTGCCGGCGATCCCGGCTTCTCGGCCGTTCGTGGATCGAGCATGGCGGTTCGCCACGATTTTGGCCCCGCTTCGGTCACCTTCTCCGGTGAGACCGGCAAGGTGTGGAGCGACGTGCCGACCGACGCCACCGGCCTGCCGTACCGGTGGACGGATCTGGCGGTCGACAAGAGCTTGGGACGAAGCTGGCTCTATGCGGGGCTAGGGCGGCTGGACGAGAAAGACACGTTGCTCGGCGGCCGCATGGCCGGCCCGCTCGGCGGCGGTGCGTCCAGCACCATGTTCCTCGATCTCGAAGCGCGCCACGATTTCGGCAACGGAATTGCCGCGGGCCTGACTGCCCGGCGCGGGTGGACGAGCTTCGCCGGCGGCAAGCTTCAGACCGACGCTTTCGCCTTCGATATCGGCAAATCGCGCTTGCTGAATTCGACCGATTATCTCGGTTTCCGCTTGGCGCAGCCGCTGCGGGTGGAGAGCGGCGGCTTCGGGCTGATGCTTCCCACCGCCTACAGCTATGACACCGGGCTAGCGACCGACAGCTGGCAGACGTACTCGTTGAGCCCAAGCGGCCGCGAAGTGGATGCGGAGCTAAGCTACGGCTCCTCATTGTGGGGTGGCAACGGGTGGCTCGGCGGCAACCTGTTCGCGCGGCGGCAGCCGGGTCACATCGCCAACGCACCGAACGATTACGGCGCGGCGATGCGCTTCACCCTCGGGTTCTAGCTGCCGGCGAAAACGTGTGCCTATTGGCGCCTACCGGCGCTGTACTCCAGCAGGGTGGACGTCGATCTAGGCGGTATGGCGCCGTCTTAAGCGCGGTGTCAGCATCCCGACGCGCTCGCGATAGGCTTTATAGTCATGCCCGAACTGGTGGACGAGATCCGCTTCCTCCAGCTGGATCGCAAACAGCATCCAGACGGAAAATCCCGCTGAGAACAGCAGATGACCGACCGTCATGGTCGGGATCGACCAAAAAGCGAGGAAGAAGCCGAGATATAGAGGATGGCGGACGACCCGGTAGAACAGGGGCTCGCGCATCTGCGGCGGTGAAGCCTGCCTTTGACGCGCGTTCAGCCAGGCCTGCTGGAGTCCGAACAGCTCGAAATGGTTGATCAGAAACGTGCTTAACAGCACGATTCCCCAACCTAGCCAGAACACCGTCCACAGCAGGTCGCGAAGCTCCGGGCTGCTGGCGTTCCAGACGACTTTCGGCACAGGGTGCCAGAACAGAAACAGGATTATGAGAGCGATGCTGGCGAAGAGCACGAAGACGCTGCGCTCAAGCGCCGGCGGCACGATCTTCGTCCAGGCAGCCTTGAACCGTCTGCGCGCCATCCCGCTGTGCTGCAACCCGAACAGGAGGATGAGCGCGACATCGATGACGACCGCTACCGGCACAGGAGCGCTCGGCCCCACGTCGACGGTGACCGGCACGAATGGCAACGAGCCGACGAAACAGATGAGATACAGGAAAGTGGCGAAGAAAATCGCGTAGCAAACAATTGCGAACAAGAGGCCGATTGCACGTGACATGCCGAGTCCCCCTTCGGCTGCTGTGACGCCAGACCCTTTACCAAAGTTAAGGGTCGAATGGTAGAAGGAATATGAACCGGCCGCGCCCCATCGGCTGCAAAAGCGCCATTCCCGGCGCGGCCCCTAGACGGTGAAGCTTTCGCCGCAGCCGCAGGAGCCGGTCGCGTTGGGATTGTCGAACACGAACCCCGCGGCGAAATCGTCCTCGCGCCAGTCCATGATCGATCCGATCAGATAGAGTACCGAGGCGCTATCGACGTAAAAGGCGCCTCCCGGGGTCTCGATCTTTTCGTCCAGCGGATTGGCCTCGGTGACGTAATCGACCGAATAGGCGAGGCCGGAGCAGCCTCGGCGCGGGGTGGACAGCTTCACACCAATCGTACCCTCGGGAGCGCGGCTCATCAGATCGGCGATTCGCTTGTTCGCGGCATCGGTCAGCGTAATCGCCGCCGGACGGGCGCGGAGTTTCGTTTCCTTGTTCATAGCATTCCCAACTCCAACCGCGCCTCGTCGCTCATCTGCGACGGGTCCCACGGCGGATCCCAGACGACCTTCACCTCGGCGTCGCGGATCCCGGGTACCGACAGCACCCGAAGCTCGACCTCGTTCGGAAGCGATTCCGCAACCGGGCAGTGCGGGGTGGTCAGAGTCATCGTAATCGCAGCGTCGCCGTCTTCGCTGATCTGGATGTCGTAGATCAGGCCAAGTTCGTAGATGTCGACCGGGATTTCCGGGTCGTAGACCGATTTCAGCGCCTCAATCACTCGATCTTTGAGATCGCTGTTGTCGGCAGGCGGCGCCGGTTCGGTTTCCCCGGCCAGGAAACCGGCCAGATAGTCGCGCTTGCGGGCGACGCTGTCGGGGACTCGGGCGCGCGGCGGGGTGGGCGCGGACGCCACCTCTTCCGTCTCGATCTTGCGCTCCTGGTTCATCCGAAAACTCTCTTCACCTGCTCGATGCCGCCGACCAGGGCCTCGATGTCCGAGCTGTCGCTGTGCGCCGCGAAGCTCGCCCGAGCCGTCGCCGGAACGCCGAGCCAGCGCATCAAGGGCTGAGCACAATGGTGGCCGGCGCGGACGGCGACGCCCGTATCGTCCAATATGGTGGCGGTGTCGTGCGGATGCACCCCGTCGACGTTGAAGCTGACGATTCCCGCGGAATCTTGCGGGCCATAGACCGTCACGCCCGCGATGGCGGACAGTGCCGCGCGCGTTTCAGCGACAAGCGCCGCTTCGTGCGCGTGGATTGCATCCAGGCCTAGATTTTCCACCCAGTCGATCGCCGCGTGAAGGCCGATCGCGCCGACGATGTGCGGAGTTCCCGCCTCAAAGCGCGCCGGTGGATCGAGATAGGTCGTTTCCTCAAATGTGACCTTTTCGATCATCGCTCCGCCACCCTGCCACGGGGGCATTTGAGCAAGCAGCTCGCTACGTCCCCAGAGGCAGCCGATGCCGGTCGGGCCGTAAAGCTTGTGTCCGGAGAAGGCGTAAAAGTCTGCGCCCAAGGTCACAATGTTCACGTCCAGCCGGGGTACGGCCTGGCAGCCGTCCAGCAGCAGCAGAGCGCCTTTGGAATGGGCGATCTCCACCGCCCGCCGGACATCCAGGATCGAACCAAGCACATTGGATACGTGAGCAAACCCGACAATGCGATGCTCTTCGGTCAGCATCCGTTCGGCGGCGTCGAGATCGATCTGGCCGTCGGGGGTCAGCGGCACCGCGTCCACTTGGTAGCCCGCCAGCTGCCACGGCACGATATTGCTATGGTGCTCCAGCTGCGACACCAGCACCCGGTTGCGGCCGTTCTTCGGGAGCGTGCGAGCGACGAGGTTGATGGCTTCGGTCGCGCCGCGCGTGAAGACCAGCTCGTTGGGCTGGCCGCCGATCAGCTTCGCCGCAGCGCCGCGCGCCGCCTCATAGCTCGCGGTCATGCTTGCCGACCGTTCGTAGACGCCGCGATGCACCGTCGCATAGTCGCGCGAATATGCCTCGGTAATCGCGTCGATCACCGCCTGCGGCTTCTGCGCTGTCGCGGCGCTGTCGAGATAGTGCCAGTCGCCAAGGCCCGGGAACTGATCGCGTACGTTGAGTTGCGAATTGATTCGGGTCTCCAGGTTCATGCCAGACTCCAATTCTCGTTCGTCCTGAGCGAAGTCGAAGGGCGCAGCTCCGACGGTTGTGCCAGGCGCCCTTCGACTTCGGCGCTGTCGCGTCTCCGCTCAGGACGAACGGAGATGGAATGGCATTTCATTGGACCACCGTCCGCAGCGCCTTGCGCGCGGCCTCCGAAAGCGCGCCCGGCTCCCTGGCGCTATTCCAAAGGCCGGTGATAAAGCCTTCGAGCAGGAGCGCCCGAGCGCCCGCCGGATCGAGGCCGCGGCTTTCCGCGTAAAAGAGCTGCATCGGATCGAGCTCGCCGACACTGGCGCCGTGCGCGCATTTCACGTCGTCGGCGAAGATTTCGAGCTCGGGCTTGGCGTTCGCGGTCGCCCCGCGATCCAACAGCATCGCCTTCACCGACTGCTCGGCGTCGGTCTTCTGCGCTCCATGCGCGACCTCGATCTTGCCGATGAAGCTGCCGGTTGCCTTGCCGCCGAGCACCGACCGCACAACCTGAAGCGATCGGCCGTTGGGCGCGGCGTGTTTCACGTTGGTGACGATCTCGTTGGTCGAAACGCCTGTGCCGATGTTGGCGCCGAACAGTTCGAACTCCGCTCCTTCAGCCAGGCTGACTTCGAGTTCGATCCGGCCGTAGACCGGCGCCGCGTTGAGCACGAAGATGCGGGCGCTCGCACCGCGTTCGAGCGCAATTTGCACACGCCGGAGCTGCACGTCGGCTGCGGTGGGAAGCCACACCTCTTCAAGGCTCTCGCCCGGGGCAACCGTGACCGTCACCGGCTCGGCGAACTGCTCCCAAACCGGGCGCAGCGCCTCCAGATCGGCGTAGCGCCAGTCCTCCTGCTTATGGGTGGGGAAGGGCGCAGTCATGCGCGCCACCCGCGCTCACCCTGAGCCCGTCGAAGGGCGAGCGCTCGCGTTTCGACAAGCTCAACGTGAGCGCAAAGGAAAATCACACCTGCCTTCACGCTGCCGCCTCCGCATAGCCTTCGCGCTCCAGCTCCTTGGCGAGATCCGGCCCGCCGGAACGGACGATCCGGCCGCCCTGAAGCACGTGGACCCGATGCGGCTCCACATAGTCGAGCAGGCGCTGATAATGGGTGATCAGAAGCACGCCCTTGTCCGGGGCGCGCATGATCCGATTGATACCCTCGCCCACAGCTTTGAGCGCATCGATGTCGAGCCCGCTGTCGGTCTCGTCGAGGATCGCGAACTTCGGGTCCATAATGCCCATCTGCACCATCTCGGCGCGCTTCTTCTCGCCGCCGGAAAAGCCGACGTTCACCGGCCGCTTCAGCATCTCGGCATCCATTCCGAGAAGCGCCGCCTGCTCGCGCGCAAGGCGGATGAACTCGCCGCCGGAGAGCTCCGCTTCGCCGCGCGATCGGCGCTGCCCGTTCAGGCTCTCGCGCAGGAATTGCAGCGAGGAGACGCCGGGGATTTCGACCGGATATTGGAAGCCGAGGAACAGGCCCGCCGCCGCGCGCTCGTGGGGTTCAAGCGCGAGCAGGTCGCGGCCGTCGAAGCTGACGCCGCCCTCGCTCACCTCATAGCCGGGCCGTCCCGCGAGCACATAGGCGAGGGTAGACTTGCCCGATCCGTTCGGGCCCATGATCGCATGCACTTCGCCCTTCGGAACCTCGAGCGAGACTCCATTGAGGATCGGCCTGCCGTCGACCGAGGCGTGGAGGTTGGTGATCGTCAGCATTATTTGCGGTCTCCGCCGGCCGGGCAGTGCATCAGGAAATATCGGCGCATCGCGTCCATCGCGTCCTCGCGCGCGGATTCGAGGGTCTTCTGATCCTGGAGCGCCTTTTGCCGGTCGTCGAGCGACGCACTCTGTGCGTCCAGGTCCTTATCCTGAGCAGGGGTTGCACCGCCTGCCTCTCGAAGCGCCTGTCGCTCCGAAGCGATCGCCACGCGTGCGTTCACGATCGCCTCCTGCTCCTTGTAGACATCGACAAGGAACTGGCTGCGCCGGGCCGCCTCGCCCGCAAAGGCCGGATTGGCGGCGTTGCGGTCGCATTGCGTCACCGCCTGATCGAGCGCGTCGAGATCGGCTGAAGCGGCAGCGAGAAGAACAAGCGGGATCATTCGGGGAAACCGTTCAAGCTCGATCCGGTGTCGGCATTCACGTGATGGTCTCGAATTCTAGGCATTCGGCGGCTCGATGTCCCAATGGGATCCCTTTTCGAACTTCAGTCCGACTTTCGCCAGGAGCTTATTCAGTTTGTCTACGTCGCCCGTGGCTCGCACTCGATCGTACTCAGCGAGCAAGCCGGCAGAAAACAAACGCTCGTTCGGAGTCATTCCCGAGTAGTCCTTATCCAACTGATCCCTCCAAGCTGATCCCCAGCAATTTCTGCGCTTCGACGGCGAACTCCATCGGCAATTGCTTCAGCACTTCGCGCGCGAAGCCGTTGACGATGAGCGCCACCGCCGCCTCCTGGTCCAAGCCCCGGCTCATCGCGTAGAACAATTGGTCCTCGCTGATCTTGGACGTCGTCGCTTCATGCTCGATCGTCGCGGTCGGGTTCTTGACCTCGATGTAGGGCACGGTGTGCGCGCCGCAGTCGCTGCCCAGAAGCAATGAATCGCACTGGGTGAAGTTGCGCACGTTCTCGGCGCGCGGGAGCACGCGCACCAGCCCACGATAGGTGTTGTTCGACCGGCCCGCGCTGATGCCCTTGCTGACGATCGTCGAGCGCGTGTTGGCGCCGATGTGGATCATCTTGGTGCCGGTGTCGGCCTGCTGGCGGTTGTTGGTCAGCGCGACCGAATAGAATTCGCCGACGCTGCCGTCGCCCTTCAGGATGCAGCTCGGATATTTCCAGGTGATCGCGCTTCCGGTTTCGACCTGGGTCCAGCTGACTTTCGAGCGGTCGCCGCTGCACAGAGCGCGCTTTGTGACGAAGTTGAAGATCCCGCCGCGGCCCTGCTCGTCGCCGGGATACCAGTTCTGGACCGTCGAGTATTTCACCTCGGCGTCCTCGTGCGCGAAGATCTCGACCACCGCCGCGTGGAGCTGGTTCTCGTCGCGCATCGGCGCGGTGCAGCCTTCGAGGTAGGAAACGTAGGCGCCCTTGTCGGCGACGATCAAGGTCCGCTCGAACTGGCCGGTATTCTCGGCATTGATGCGGAAATAGGTCGAGAGCTCCATCGGGCAGCGGACGCCCTCGGGCACGTAGACGAAGGTGCCGTCGGAGAAGACCGCGCTGTTGAGGCAAGCAAAGTAATTGTCGCGCTGCGGCACCACCGAGCCGAGATATTTGCGGACCAGCTCCGGATGCTCCCGGATGGCTTCGGAGATGGAGAGGAAGAGAACTCCGGCCTTCTTCAATTCCTCGCGGAAGGTGGTGGCGACGGAGACGCTGTCGAACACCGCATCGACCGCCACCTTGCGCGCGCCCTCGACGCCCGCGAGCACCTTCTGCTCCTCAATCGGGATTCCGAGCTTCTCGTAGGTGCGGCGGATTTCGGGATCGAGCTCGTCCAATGAGGCGAGCTTCGGCTTCGCCTTCGGCGCGGCGTAATAATATGCGTCCTGGTAATCGATCGGCGGGATGTCGAGCTTCGCCCAGCTGACCTCCTCCATCTCGAGCCAGGCGCGGTAGGCCTTCAGCCGCCAGTCGAGCATCCACTCGGGCTCGTTCTTCTTGGCCGAGATAAAGCGGATCGTGTCTACGCTGAGGCCCTTGGGTGCGAATTCCTGCTCGACCGGGGAAGTGAAGCCCCACTCGTAATCCTTGGCGATCTTCTCGCGGATCTCGCGGTTCTTGAGAGCCTCGGTCATTGGACCGCCCCTGAAGCGCTCACGTTGAGCTTGTCGAAACGCGAGCGCTCGCCCTTCGACAAGCTCAGGGGGAGCGCCAAGGATTCAAGCGATACGGCTCCCAAGGCGCCGCGAACCGCGCTCTCGACCACACCCATGTGCGGCTTCACCCGGCAATGCGCGTCGAGTGCGCAATCGTGGCTGCCGTCGGAGCAGGCGGTGATCGCGATCGGCCCTTCGACCGCTTCGACAATATCGGCGAGGCTGATCTCCGAGGCGGAGCGGATGAGCGAAAAGCCGCCGCTCGCGCCGCGCGCGCTGGCGAGAAGTCCGGCGGCGGCGAGCTGGCCCATCAGCTTCTGAGCAGTCGGAAGCGGTACGCCTGTGTCCGCCGAAAGCTCGGTCGCGCTGAGGCGAGCGCCTGCCGGGCGGCGGGCGGCGGCGGTCATCAGAACGACCGCATAATCGGCGAGGTGGCTCAGGCGCATGGTGAATTCGGAGCTTTCCAGTCCGAATTAGTTTGCTGCACCGCAAAATTCAACCGTGCATTGCATCAAACCGTCCACGATGACAGACGGCCCTCGTGCCCCTGTACACCGTCCTTCGCCCGCTTATCTTTGCGCTCGACGCAGAGACGGCGCACCGGCTGACCATCAATCTGCTCAAGGTGCGGAGCGGGACGGGCTTCACACCCGAACCGCGATGGACTCCGTCGCTGCGCACCAGAGTTGCCGGTCTCGACTTCCCCAACCCCGTCGGCCTGGCGGCCGGCTTCGACAAGAACGGCGAAGTCGTGGAGCCGATGCTTGGGCTCAGCTTCGGCTTTGTCGAGGTGGGGACGCTCACTCCGCGGCCGCAGCGCGGTAACGAGAGACCGCGGCTGTTCCGGCTCACCGAAGATCGGGCGGTGATCAACCGGATGGGCTTCAACAATTGCGGTCAGAAAGCGGCGCTGCGGCGGCTCGCAAGACATTACCGCGCGCACGGCCCCTCGACTTCGCTCAGGACAGGCTTCGTCGGCGTCAATATCGGCGCGAACAAGGACAGCTCCGATCGCATCGGTGACTACGTCGAGGGCATGAAGATGATGAGTCCGGTCGCCGATTATCTCACCGTCAACATCAGCTCGCCCAACACGCCGGGACTTCGCGCACTTCAGGACCAGGGCGCGCTCGATGCGCTGCTCGACGCAATCAAGGGTGCCCGCGTTGCAAATGGGCCACCGGTGTTCCTGAAGGTCGCGCCGGACCTGCAGAAGAGCGATCCCGAACGGATCGTCCGCGCCGCGCTCGATCATCGGATCGATGCGATCATCATCTCCAACACCACGATTTCCCGACCGGCATTGAAGTCGGCGCGCGCCCGCGAACAGGGTGGCCTTTCGGGCGAACCGCTGAGAGCGCTGGCGCTCGATGCGCTTCGCCAGTTCCGGAGCGCGAGCGGCGGCGGCATCCCGCTAATCGGCTGTGGCGGCATGGCGACTGCCGACGATGCATGGGAGCGAATCCGGGCCGGTGCGTCGCTAATCCAGCTTTATTCGGCGATGGTGTACGAAGGTCCCGGCATAGCGCGCAGCATAGTCCAGGGGCTCGCCGACAAGCTGAAGAAGGCGGGGTTGGGCAGCATTGCCGAGGCAGTCGGCACGGGCTAGCCAGTCACCGATGCGCCGTTTGCTCCTGAGTATCTCCGCCGCGCTGCTGTTCGTCGGCGGTCCGGCCGTCGCCAAACACACTCCTCGCAAACCTGCTCCGGCGGGCATCGTTTCGGCATCCGATCCCAGAGCGGCTGCGGCGGGGGTCGAGATGCTTCGGCGCGGCGGCAGCGCGACCGACGCGGCGATCGCGACGATGCTCGCGCTCAACGTCGTCGAGCCGCAGAATTCCGGGCTCGGCGGCGGCGGATTCTTCGTCCGCAACGACGGCAAGACCGGCCAATTCTCGACGATCGACGGCCGCGAGACCGCACCGGCCGCGGCCGGGCCGAACTGGTTCTACGGCTCCGACGGCAAGCCGATGTCGCCCAGGGACATGTATGTGGGTGGCAAGAGCGCCGGAGTGCCCGGCGCGATGGCGATGATGTGGCTCGCGCACAAAAGATACGGGCGGCTGCCCTGGGCCGAGCTGTTCGGTCCAGCGATCAGGCTTGCGCGCAACGGCTTCGTGGTTTCGGCGCGGCTGCACAATGGGCTGCAGCTCTATTCGCAGCATGTCACAGGCTGGGCCCGGCAAACCTATTTCCCGAATGGCGAGCCGGTCGCCGAGGGCGCGACTCTCAAAGTCCCGGCGTTCGCGGAGGAGTTGCAGCGAATCGCGCGAGACGGTCCCGACACTCTTTACCGCGGTGAGACGCCCAAAAGGATTGCCGAGGCGCTCGACACCGCCGAGCACAATCCCTCCAAGATGACCGCCGCTGATATCGAGCGGTACGAGGCGAAGGACCGGCCGGCGGTGTGCGAAACATACCGAGCTTACCGGATTTGCGGGGAAGGGCCGCCGTCAGGTGCGATCGTCGTCGAGATGATCCTGAAGCAGCTCGAGCGCTTCGACATGGCCGCGCTCGGACGCAACTCGCCGGTCGCATGGCACCTGCTCGCGGAGTCGGAACGGCTAGCCTATGCCGATCGCGACACCTACCTGGCGGACCCGGATTTCGTGTCGATTCCGATCAAGGGGCTGCTCGATCCGGCCTATCTCGCCAGCCGGTCGGCGCTAATCGACCCGCAGCGCACGATTGCCGACATCGAACCGGGAACGCCGCCGGGTGCGCCGCCGCGTGTGCGCGCCCCGTTCAAGGACGATCCGGGCACAACCGATCTCGCCGTCGCCGATGCCAAGGGGGATGTCGTCGAGGTGACCACCACGATCAACGGTTATTTCGGCTCGGGAATCGCGGTCGACGGGTTCATGATCAATAACGAATTGCCCGATTTCGACCAGGTGCCGGTGAAGGACGGCTATCTCGTCGCCAATCGGGTGGAGGGCGGCAAGCGGCCGCGCAGCTCGATGTCGCCGATGATCGTCTACGGCCCGGACGGAAAGGTGCGCGTCGCAATCGGCGCTGCCGGCGGAGCGACGATCATCTGCCAGGTGGCAAAGGCGCTGATCGGCATCATCGATTGGCATATGAGCGCGCAGGATGCGATCGCGATGGGACTGATCTATGCTCCCGACAAAGTCGCGACCGTCGAAGAGGGAACCGAGCTGGAACGGCTTGTGCCGGGGCTCCAGGAGCTCGGGGAAAGCGTCAAGATCGGGCCGCTGGGGCTCAAGGCGAATGCGATCGAATATGTCGGCGGCAGGTGGATCGGGGCGGCCGACCCGCGAAGCGAGGGGGTTGCGATGGATACGGCGGGCCACATCACTGCGGTCGCTCGCCGTCCCAACGAACTCAACGGTGCGCACGAGTGACCGCCGCACGCCAGCTCGAGCATTTCGAAAACCTGGTGCAGATGTTCTTCGCGCGCGCGGATGAGAAGGGCGATGCGCCGTTCCTCTGGGCGAAGCGCCGTGGCCAATGGCGGGCAGTCAGCTGGGCCGAAGCGAAACGGCAGGTGATTGCTCTGGCTGGCAGCCTGAGGCGGATCGGCCTCGAACACGGCGACCGCGTGCTGCTGGTCAGCGAAAATCGTCCCGAATGGCTGATTTCGGATCTCGCCATCATGGCCGCCGGATGCGTCACTGTCCCCGCTTACACCACGAACACCACGCGCGATCACGCGCACATCCTCAGCAATTGCGGGGCCAGAGCGGCGATCGTTTCCAACCAGAAACTGGCAGCATCGCTGTTGCCGGCGGTGATCCTGGAATCGGATTGCCGACACGTTATCGCGATGGAAGAGGTTCGCTTGCCGCAGCCAAGCGAGACTCTCCAGGTCCATCAGTGGGGGGACCTGAGCGCAAGAGAGGGCGACCCTGGCGCAGTCGAAGCGATTGCTGCGCAGACTAAGCGTTCCGACCTCGCCTGCATCATCTACACCAGTGGCACTGGGGGCGCCCCCAGGGGTGTGATGCAGCATCACGGCGCGATCCTGCACAATATCGAAGGCGCAACCGATGTCATCTCGAACGACTTCGGGTGGGGCGACGAGGTGTTCCTGTCCTTCCTTCCGGCCAGCCACGCGTTGGAGCACACCGGCGGCCAGCATTTCCCCGTCGGTCTTGGCGCGCAGATTTACTACGCAGAGAGCCTGGAGAAGCTTGCGGCCAATATCGAGGAAGCCCGGCCGACGATCATGATCGTCGTGCCGCGATTGTTCGAAATGCTGCGGTCGCGGATCCTCAAGGGGCTGGAGTCAAGCGGCAAGCTCTCCAACTATCTGTTCCGTCGGGCTCTCGCGATCGGGCAGCGCAAATATGATGGTGATCTTGCGGCATGGGAGCTGCCGATGGACCGGCTTCTCGACCTGACGGTGCGACGGAAGTTGCGGGCCAAGATGGGTGGCCGGACGAAGGCCTGGGTTTCGGGCGGGGCGCCGCTCAATCCTGACGTCGGAGTCTTCTTCCAGTCGCTGGGAATCACATTCCTGCAGGGTTACGGCCAGACCGAGGCCGCTCCCGTGGTGAGCGTCAACCGGCCGAGCGCCGGCATTCGGCTCGAAACGGTGGGGCCGCCGCTCAAGAATACCGAGGTCAAGATCGCAGCGGATGGCGAGATCATGGTTCGCGGCGAACTGGTGATGCACGGCTACTGGCGCAATCCGGAAGAGACGGAGCGGGTGCTGCAGGAAGGCTGGCTCGCGACCGGCGATGTCGGGCATCTCGACGAGAAAGGCCGGATCGTCATCACTGATCGCAAGAAAGACCTGATCGTCAACGACAAGGGCGACAACATAGCGCCCCAGCGGGTCGAAGGGATGTTGACGCTCCAGCCGGAGATCGCGCAGGCTATGGTCTACGGCGACCGTAAGCCGTACCTCGTGGCGGTTCTCGTTCCCGATCCGGAGATCGCCGGCGCGCCGGATGTGCAGCAGCAGCTTTCCGCCGCGGTGGACCGGGTCAATGCCGACCTTTCGGTAATCGAGAAGGTTCGCCGGTTCATTGTCGCCGATGCGTCATTCTCAGCGGAGAACGAGCAACTCACCCCGTCGATGAAGATCCGCCGCCACGTCATCAGAGCGGCGTATGCCGATCGACTGGAGAAGCTCTACCGCCGCTAGCGCGGGCGCGAATAGGGCTGGAACTCGCCGATCACGCAGCTTCCGACGATCATTCCGCTGCCCGTCTCGATCACTTGCGCAATGTCGCCGCTGCAGAGCTGCGATGTCGTCGAGCGCGTGAGCAACGCATAGGGGCCGGGCCCGGCGAGCGGCGAGCATGCGCTCTGAGTCTTCTGGACCCACACGTGGCCGGGACTGTCGCGGAAGAGGATCGTGCTGTTATCGACGATCGTCATTTCCTTCTGGTGGTAGCTGGCGAGGCAATCCTGGCGAGGGCCCGAAGGCGCGAGCCCGTTCAGCCATTGCGAGAGATGCTGTTCGCGCTCGTAGTTTTGCGCCGGCGGAGCCGGAGTCGGGGCAGACGTCGGGGTTGCCGAACAGCCCGCGAGAACCGCCGCGAGAAGGAATGGGGTTACTTTGCGCATTGCAACCTCCCTAGACCGATACCGGTGAGTTTCCGATTCTGGCGCTCCGGTTCATGAACGGAAGCTGTCCTTTTCGGATCTCAGCCGGGCGAACTCCTGCCAGTCGGAAGAGCGAACGAAAGGGCTGGTTGCCCGTTCCTGAGCGACAGTCGTCGGCACTGTGATTTCGCCAGCTTCGCGCATTCGCTCGACCGCTGCAAGACGCTCCGCAATAGCCGCGTTTCCCGGCTCCGCGTGCGCGGCGAAGCGGGCGTTCGACAGCGTATATTCGTGGGCGCAGTAGAGGCGGGTCTCGTCAGGCAGTTCGGCAAGGCGCTGGAGCGAATCGAACATCTGCTGCGGCGATCCTTCGAAAAGGCGGCCGCAGCCCATGGCGAACAGCGTGTCACCGACGAACGCGATCCCGTCCTCATCGAAAATGAGCGCGATATGGCCGAGCGTATGGCCAGGAACGGCAATTACGCGCCCGGCGTGACTTCCAAGGAAGACCTTATCGCCCTCTGAGAGCTCGACATCGCGGCCCGGGATCTTCTCCTCGGCAGGACCGGAAATGGTGGCGCCGCTCGCCTGCTTCACGGCGAGATTCCCGCCGGTGTGATCCGGATGCCAGTGCGTGTTCCAGACTTGCCCGATCCGCCACCCGCGCCGTTCCGCTTCGGCAAGTACCGGCGCCGCATTGCCCGGATCGACGACGGCCGTCTCGCCGCTGTCCGCATCGTGCACCAGCCACAGGTAATTGTCCGAGAAGGCGGGGACGGGCACGACTTCGAGCATCACCATTCGCCCGTGTTCGGCATCGACGCCCAGGGTTCGGCGGGGTCCAGAGCGCCGCCCTTCTGGAGCAATTCGATCGAGATGTTATCGGGCGTCCTGACAAAAGCCATATGTCCGTCGCAGGGCGGCCGGTTGATCGTCACGCAGCCATCCAACAGCCGTTGGCAGGTATCGTAAATATCATCCACGGCGAACGCGAGATGACCGAAATTTCGCCCGCCGCCATAGCCGCTCTCGCCCCAATTGTGAGTCAACTCGACTTCCGCATCGTCGCCCGGAAAACCGAGGAAGATCAGCGTGAATTTCCCCTCCGGAACCTCGCGCCGTCGCCGCTCCTCAAGACCGAGAATCCTAAAGAACCGGATAGTCGCTTCGGGATCCGATACCCTCAACATGGCATGAAGGAATCGCATCCGATCTATTTACGCGTTTGCGGTGCGGTTTGCACCGTCAGCGCCGGACCGATTGCGTCCAGCGCCTGGCGGGCGGCCTTGCCCACCTCGCCATTCGGGTCTCCGGCGGCGGCGCGAGTCCAGTAATCGCGAGCGCCCGCGTCGTCGTCGGCGAGCTCGGCGATGTGGCCCGCCTCGAACAGCATCGCAGGGTCGTTGGGATCGAGTTCGAGGGCTTTTCCGATGCTGGTCTTGGCGTTGGCGAGGTCCCCCTCGCGGATCGCGAGCGCGGCCGAGAAATACCAGAGAAACGGATCCTTCGAGATCGTCTGGGTCGCTTCGGTCACTTTGGCCCGCGCGGTCTTGAGATCGCCCCCCTCTTCCGCGGCCCGAGCGCGATCGAGCAGGACCTCGCCCCGCTGAAGCGGAGGGAGTCCGGCGCCACTCAAGGCGCGATCCAAATCCAGTCCGGCCTTGGCGGGATCTCCGGCGGCTATCCACATATTGCCGGCGGCAGCCCAGGCGCGGGCAGTCGCCGGATCGTCGGGCTTGGTCAGCCCCGCCGCCTGCTCGAAATCCTGTGCGGCCTCAGCGCTTTTTCCGGCCTTGCTCGCTTCCAGAGCACGGCAGGCGAAGGCCCTGTCGGTCAGGACTTCAGGACAAGGGGAGGCCTGCGGCGTTGCTGCGGCAACCGCAGCGGCGATGAGGAAGATCAACTTGCGTCTCCAGTCAGGGCGGCGACCGCGCGAAGGATCGCCTCGATCTCGTTCGGCTGCGAAAGCCGGTGTCCCGCGCCTTTGATCACCGTCAGCTGGACATCGGCTGAACGCAGCTTTTCCAGAAGCTTGAGCGCAAGGGCGAGCGGCACTTCGGCATCGGCGTCGCCGTGGATCAGGCGCACAGGACAGTCGATTGCGACCGGGCCGTGCAGCAGCCGCAGAGCTTCGCCCGACTGCCAGAAGCCGCGGGTAATGAGGTGAGGCTCGGGGCCGTAGGGGTTCGGCAGTTCCAGGCGGCCGGAGTGGCGGATAGTGGCCTTCTGATCGTCGTTGTAGCCCCAGTCGGTGAAATCGGTGGCCGCGGCGATGCCGACCAGCCCGGCAACCCGCTCCGGCCGCCGAAGCGCCACATGAAGTGCGATCCACCCGCCCATCGAGGACCCGGCGATGAGCACTGGCCCTTCGGTGAGGGTGTCGAGCATGGCCAAGGCTTCGTCGAGCCACCCGCCGAGCGTGCCGTCCTCGAAGCGACCTTCCGACGAGCCGGTGCCCGAATAATCGAAGCGCAGCATCGCAAGGCCTTGGCTGCGGGCAAAGGCGTCGAGCGCAAGCGCCTTCGTTCCCTCCATGTCCGACGCATAGCCGGGCAGGAACATCAGCGCCGGCGAGCGGCCTTCGCGCAGCCGATAAGCGAGGCGGTGGCCGTTCACCTCGATGTGGCGAAGCTCGGGCAGAGTCATCGCCGAAAGTTCACGAAGTTCGTGCCCGTTGGCCCGCCAACGCCGCTTGTCCAGAGGGACGAGCGTGTTGGACGTGTGACCTTTTGCTGGAGCGAAGGCAGAACAGCATCGGTCGCGCCATTACCCCGAACCGGTGCTGTAGGACAGGTCTAAGCCGCCCTACTGCCCTCCGGCTTGCCGCTCGCCGGAATCGCGTGATCGCCAGCCATCGCGAGCAAGAGGTCGATCTTGTCGTGAAGGCTGGCGATCTCGGCTTCCGAGCGGAGGTTGGTTTCATAATCGAGCCGAGCCTCCAACCTATCCTTCGCCGCCTGCCGGTTCTGGCTCATCATGATGATCGGCGCTTGAAGTGCAGCGAGCATGGACAGCATCAGATTGAGGAAGATGAAGGGGAAGGGATCGAAAGCGCGCGCCGCAAGAACTATGGTGTTCAGGATCGCCCAGGCGATCAGAAGCAGGCTGAAGCCGATGATGAAGGTCCACGAACCGCCGATCGCGGCGACCCGATCGGCCAGACGCTCGCCAAAGGTCAGGCGCTCTTCGAATACTTCGTTGACGTCGCGGACTTGTGGGTTCCGGCGGAAGGTGCCCGCCAGGAAACGGATTGCAGTATTCATCACTCACCTCTTGCGACCGTGCCCTCTGAGGCCGGGGCGGGTGAGCTGATCTTCAGATCAATCCGCCGGCTCCCTCAAAGGGACGGTCCTTCGACTATGGTCGTTGTCAGACATCTCATCCCTCGTAGGAGGAAGTTGCGGGTTACGGTCCTTGCAGAACCGGCCGCCAGTTGGTCCCGCCGACGCGCTCCGTCAAGGCCGCCTTTCGCCAGGCAGGTGCGCAGCCTTTTGAGGTGGTCGTTGTGTTTCGAAACAAGATGGTGGTCGCCGCAAGGCAAGCACAACACACCGCTAAAGCATTAACTTTCCATCATATTTTTGGAGCTGCCGCCGAAGCACGGCGTTGGTCGGCGTGTGCAACTGCACCCCAAGGAGAATACTCATGATTCGGACAATCTTCACGGCCACGCTGGCCGGCACGGCTTTGGCGCTCGCAGCGCCGGCGCTTGCCGCCCCTGGCGGACACGGCGGCGGCGGAGGGATGGGCGCAGGCGCGGGCGCGAACGTCAATGCCGGCGCGATGACTGGTCCATCGGCCACCGCCATCAACCATGCGAATGTAAATGCCGGACTGAATGCGCCCACAACCACGACAACAACCACGACCAACCCGGCAGTGAACGTCAGCCAGGGGCCGAACCACGCCTCGACGACGGGAATCGCGCACGCGAATTCGCATAGCGTTCTTGCAGCAGGCTCCGTCCCTGGAACCTCGCTCCCCGACCTCACCACCGGGCTAACGGTGAACACGAGCGGCGGAACCGCCCTCGGCACCGTCAGCCAGGTCGTTACGGGTTCGGACGGTTCGATTCGAATGGTCATCGTGACCTCCCCGACCGGACAGACCTACAGGCTGCCAGCGAGTTCGCTGTCGATCTCGGGCGGCGTCGTAACGACAACCCAGGCCCCGTAACCAACGCTTGGCTTATGATGGCAGGCCTCGCCGGTTCGCGCCGGCGAGGCTTCGCCGCGCCCATGGCGCTGTCCGCAGCTACGCGCACCGCAGCTGCGGCACAGGCAGGCGTTACCACATTAACATTCCACGACATTCGGGAGCCAGGCCGCCTCCGCCGCGTTGGATTGTTCCACGCCCGGAACTCCGGGCCGTGAGTCCATCAGGACAGGAGACACTCGATGGTTCGCAAAATCTTGACTGCAGCGCTCGCCAGCGCAGCGATCGCCATGGCGGCCCCGGCCCTTGCCGCTCCGGGTGGAGGAGGCGGCGGCGGTGGCGGCGGCGGCATGGGGAATGCCGGCGGTATGGGCGGTCCCGGCGGCGGGATGGGCAATATGGGCGGGATGGGCGGCCCGAGCCAGACCGGAATCGATGCTCGTTCGGGTTCAATGGGTTCGATGAACGCTTCCCAGACCGGCATCGACCATTCCAGCCCGAACAGCGCGATCCATGATTCGACGAGCACGACCACGACTACCAGCACGCAGCCCGACACGCGCGGGCTCGCCGGAACCAACACCACCACCAAGGTCGCGAGCGGAACCTTCTCGGGCCTCACGACCGGAACGACGCTCTATTCGAACGGCACCGCCGTCGGCACGGTCCAGCAGATCCGCATGACCGGCAACGGCTCCGTCGCCGTAATCGTCGTAAAAGGCACCGACGGCGGCTTCTATGCCGTCCCGGCGAGCAAGCTGAGCTGGACCGGCGGAACGCTCTCGACGACAGCGCGGCTTGCGGGCGTCAACGGAACCGCGAGCGGGATGGCTCAGGGCCGGGCGAACAGCCAGGGGCCGCTCCACGCTTCGCCGACCGGCATCGCACATGCGAATTCGCATAGCGTCCTCGCAACCGCTGCCGCCGGCCTGGCGCTTAGCGGGATCACAAGCGGAACCGCCGTATTCAACAGCAGCGGAACCGAGGTCGGCACCGTCAGCCGTGTGTTCACCACCAGCGGCGGCACGATCACCAAGCTTCAGGTCAGAGGCACCAACGGGCGGCTCTATACCGATTCGTCGGGTGCGTTCAGCATGAACGGCGCAAACCTGACGACCTCGGCGCCGATCCCCTGAATCTCTGAGTAGCTGGAAAGCCCCGCCGGTTGAGGCGCCGGCGGGGCTTCTTTTGTCGCGAACGATCAATGCGCTCGCGACGGGGAGACGAACACTTCCTCGATTGCGAGGCCGAACAGTTCGGCGATCCGGAACGCGAGCGGCAATGACGGATCGTACTTGCCGGTCTCGATCGCATTCACGCTCTGGCGGGAGACTTCGAGCCGCTCGGCGAGATCGCCCTGGCTCCAGTTGCGCTCGGCGCGCAGGACTCTGAGGCGGTTTTCCATCAGCATCCTCCGTCCCTTTGCACAAGCCGGGCGAAGCCGAGTCCGATCCCCCAAAGTGGAACCACCAGATAGGCATCGAGGCGCGGCGCAAGGTCGAATACGTTGAGGAAACCATAGAGGGTCGTAAGCGTGAGCACGACTCCGGTCGCGATCAGCGACTGCTCGACCATGCGCATGCGCAGATATTCGTCGCGCTCTTCCCTGAGCAGGAGAGCCATCGAGCGGATCATGTACAGGATCGGCGCAGCGGCCGCGATCGCGAGAATAACGCGAACGGCCGCAGGAGGCGAATAGTATCGCGCGATAGTCACTCCTCCGAGAAGCAGGGCAACGTAGACTAAAGACGCCACGATCATTCGACGGTTGTGTGTCCGCATCGCCGGCGAGCTGATGCCGCAGGCGGCCCGTGCGCGTTCGGCGGACCGCATGAATGGGATCAGCAGCAGGAATGAAGCGGCGAATAGCACCAGGCCCGGCCAGCCTGGAACCACGCCAGTTTTCAAAAGTGCAGCGGTTCCGAAGAGGGCGAGCAAAAATGCGCCAAGCCACAATCGTGATTCCGTGCGCGTCGATTGGACCTCGTCCATTGCAAGTCTCCTTAGCAGTAAGTCAAGGTACCTTTACGAGCCGTGGCCGAGAAGTCAAGCTACATTTACACTTTGTGTCGTTTGCTTGTCATTCGTGGAGCCGCCGCACCGTTTGCCGAAGCCAAGGTTGAGCGCTTGGCACCCCGTCGCTACATCCCTTTTCGATGACCAAGATGTTCAAGATCGCGCTTCCCGATGGCTCGGTGAAGGAAATGCCGGAGGGATCGACCCCCGCCGATGTCGCCGCGGCGATCGGGCCGGGGCTGGCGAAGGCTGCGATCGCCGCCAAGGTCGATGGCGAGCTGCGCGATATCATGCGCCCCTTCGAAGGCGATTCGAACCTGGCGCTCGTCACTTCACGGGACGAAAAGGATGCGCTCGAGCTGGTGCGCCACGACTTCGCCCATGTGCTTGCCGAAGCGGTGCAGAGCCTGTTCCCGGGCACCCAGATCACCTTCGGACCGGCGACCGAGGACGGCTTCTATTACGATTTCGCTCCGCCCGCGGATCACGGCCAGTTCACCGAAGAGGACCTGCCCCGGATCGAGGAGGAGATGCGGCGCATCATCGCCGCCGACAAGCCGCTCCGCCGCGAAGTCTGGTCGCGGCACCAGCTGGTCAGCCGCTGGCGCCAGCAAGGCGAGAGTTTCAAGGCGGAATGGGCCGAGCAGCTTCCGGAGAATGAGGAGCTGACGGTCTACTGGTCGGGCGACGACTGGATGGACATGTGCCGGGGGCCGCACCTCGCCTCGACCGGCAAGCTCGATCCGCAGGCGTTCAAGCTGACCCGGGTGTCGGGTGCCTATTGGCGCGGCGATCCCAAGAACCCGATGCTGAGCCGGATCTACGGCACCGCGTGGCTCAACAAGAAGCAGCTCGACGCTTACCTCGTCCGGCTGGAGGAAGCGGCCAAGCGCGACCACCGCAAGATCGGGCAGGAGATGGACCTGTTCCACCTGCAGGCCGAAGCGCACGGCAGCGTCTTCTGGCACCCGAACGGTTATATCGTGTGGCGTCAGCTGGAGGCTTACATGCGCCGGCGGCAGGACGCGGCCGGCTATGTCGAAGTCAAAACTCCGCAGCTGATGGACGCGCGCCAGTGGGAGAAGAGCGGCCACTGGGGCAAGTATCGCGAGAATATGTTCGTCGTTCCCGACGAAACTCCGGCGGTCGAAGACGGAGTCCCGATCGTGTCGGCGGATGCCGAGCTGATGGCGCTCAAGCCGATGAACTGCCCCGCGCATGTTCTGATCTTCAACCAGGGGATCAAGAGCTATCGCGACCTGCCGATGCGGATGGCCGAGTTCGGATGCTGCCACAGGAACGAACCGCACGGCGCTCTCCATGGGATCATGCGGGTCCGGCAGTTCACTCAGGACGATGCGCATATCTTCGTACGCGAGGACCAGCTGGTCGATGAGATCGTCGCTTTCTGCGACCTTCTCGACAGCGTCTACCGCGACCTCGGTTTCGACAAATATGCGATCAAACTGGCCCTTCGCCCGGAGCAGAGATACGGCACGGACGAGGAATGGGATCGCGCCGAGCAGGTGCTCCGCGATGCGGTCGAGAAGTCAGGCCGGGCGACCGAGGAATATGGCTGGGAAGAGCTGCCCGGCGAAGGCGCTTTCTATGCGCCCAAGCTGGAATTCCACCTGACCGACGCGATCGGGCGCACGTGGCAGGTGGGGACGATCCAGGCCGACACGGTGCTGCCGGAGCGGCTCGACGCCAGCTATGTCGCCGAGGATGGGCAGAAGCACCGGCCGGTGATGCTCCACCGGGCGATCATCGGCACGTTCGAACGGTTCATCGGGATCCTGATCGAACATCATGCGGGCAAGTTCCCGCTATGGCTTGCGCCGGTGCAGGCGGTGGTGGCGACGATCGTCTCGGACGCCGATGATTACGCGAAGGAAGTCGCGGCGAAGCTGGCGGAGCGCGGGATTCGCGCCGACGTCGATCTCCGTAACGAGAAGATCAACTACAAGGTCCGCGAGCACAGTCTCGCCAAGGTCCCGTTGCTGCTGGTGGTCGGCAAGCGCGAGGCTGACGAAGGCACCGTCGCCATCCGCCGCCTAGGATCAGAAGAACGCCAGCTGGTGATGAGCGCGGATGAGGCGCTGTCGATGATCGCCGAGGAGGCGGTTCCGCCGGATTTGCGGCGCTGATCACTGCCGCCGCGCCGCCACAGGCCGCGGTGAAAATGCAACCATAAGTGCGCGCAGCCTTTTCAAGTACCGGGCAAATGCCTAATTCGCATGAGTTTCGACACAACAGACTGGAGACACGATTATACGACCGCCCCTGATGCGCCGCCCGATGGCGCCGCCGCCGCCGACTTCCGGCCCTCGCTACAATGAGTTCATCCAATCGCCCAAGGTTCGGGTGATCGACGAAAACGGCGAGAATCTGGGCGTGATGTTTACGCGCGAAGCGATGGAGCAGGCCGCCGAAGTTGGCCTCGACCTGGTCGAAGTCTCCCCCAACGCCGATCCGCCCGTCGCCAAGTTCCTGGATATCGGCCGCTACAAATACGAGGTCCAGAAGAAGGCCAACGAGCAGCGCAAGAAGCAGAAGACGCAGGAGATCAAGGAGATCAAGATGCGTCCGAACATCGACGACCACGATTACGATACCAAGATGAAGAAGGTGTTCGAGTTCCTGGAGGAAGGCGACAAGGTGAAGGTCACCATGCGCTTCCGCGGCCGCGAGATGGCGCATGGCGAGCTCGGCATGGCTGTTCTCCGGCGAGTGCAGGAGCAGACCGCCGAAATGGCGAAGGTGGAGGCGCATCCGCGCATGGAAGGCCGTCAGATGCTGATGGTGCTGGCCCCGAAATAACTTTCTTGCTGCACTGCAGCATTAGGAGAATTGTTGCATGATTGGCCGCTTCGGCGGGCCAATCTTGCGAATTCATGACAACGCTTGCCCGCTCGGCTGAGCAGCGTATCTGGCCCGCAACTGTCCGGCTCTGCCGGTGCAACGGGGGACATACCAGATGCTCGGACCCGTCCTGCTGCCGTTGGCGGCCGTGACTGCTGCGACGAATGCGCAGCCGGCTCAGAACACGAATAGCGATGCGATCATTATCACCGCGACCCGGCGCAAGCAGGCGCTGGCGGATGTGCCGCTCGCGGTGAGCGCGGTTTCGACGAAGCAACTGCAGCATTCGGGCACCCACGACATTCGCCAGCTCAACCAGCTGGTGCCGTCGCTGTTCGTCTCCTCGACCGGCACGGAAGCGGGTGCGGCGGTAGCGCGCATCCGTGGAGTGGGCACCGTCGGCGACAATCCGGGCCTGGAAGCCTCGGTGCCGGTGTTCATCGACGGCGTGTACCGGAGCCGCACCGGGATGGCCCTGACCGAGCTTGGGCCGGTCGACCAGATCGAGGTTTTGCGCGGGCCGCAGGGGACGCTGTTCGGCCGCAATGCGTCGGCGGGGCTGATCTCGGTCGAAACCGCAAAGCCGCAGTTCCAGCCGGAGGCGGACGCCGCGGTCACGGCCGGCAATTACGGCCTGTGGCGGGGTGATGCGAGCGTAACCGGAGCCGTCACCAGCACGCTTGCCGCGCGTGTCGATGCGGTGATTGTGAAGCGCGACGGCTTCATCCGCGACGTGGTCTCCGGGCGGGATTTCAACGACCGCAACCGGTGGATGATCCGGGCGCAGGCGCTCTACCAGCCGAACAGCGATCTCACGGTGCGGATCATCGGCGATTACACCAAACGCCGAGAGCAGTGCTGCGCCGCCATCTATTTGCCGATGCACGATACGGTGCTGGGGCCTAACGGCACGGTCGAATATCTGCCGTCGACGATGGCGGCGCTCGAGCGCGGCATGGGCGCAATTCTCGACGACAACACCCATCGTGAGACGTCAGTAACCTCGGGCCGCGACTTCACGAGCAACGTCAACGATTACGGGCTTTCGGCTCAAGCCGATTACCATGTGGGCGGGGCCAAGCTGACTTCGATCACCGCCTGGCGGCACAATGATTTCGTCCGCGGAGTCGACCTCGACTATAACAATCTCGACCTGCTTTATCGCACCGGCAACGGCGGCACGGACCAAAGGTTCAACACTTTCACTGAGGAGCTTCGGCTACAGGGGAAGACGTTCGGCGACCGGCTCGACTGGCTGGTCGGCGGCTTCTTCATGGATGAGCGGCTCCGGCTGACCGACAATCTCGCCTATGGGCAGGATTTCGCCCGCTATTCGAATTGCCTGGTGGCGCTGAGCTTCGCGTCCGGGACGGGACAGCCGGGGCTTCTCGATCCTTCGAATCCGACCTGCTTCAATCCGGTCGTGGCTAATAGCCTGCTCCCGTCGCTTCCGGCCGGTTCGCAATCGGTGGTTTCGGCCTTCGCGCGGCTCGGCACGTTTGCGGGGCCGGGGTACACCGACAGCGGCTTCGCCAATCTCGCGGCAGCGAGCGGCTTCCCAGGGCTGAGTCTCAACGGCGCCGGAATGAACGACCGGTGGAACCAGACGGACGACAATTGGGCACTGTTCACCCACGAAATCTTCACCATCGCTCCAGGTCTTAACCTGACGCTCGGCGCGCGCTTCACGCACGACCGCAAGCGGATCGCGGGCGACCTCAACGACACCAACCCGCTGTGCAGCTTCTATTCGGACGACATCCCGAGCCTTCAGGCGCTGCCGTGCAGCGTCGTACAGAGTTCGCCCGGCGGGCACTTCAGCGGGACCGACGGAAAATCGGAGAACAACCTCTCCGGCACCGCCGTGCTCAGCTACAAGTTTGGTCAGACGCTGGCCTACGCCAGCTATTCGCGCGGCTACAAGGCTGGCGGGTTCAACCTCGACCGCTCCGGCCTGACGAGAGTGGGCGGGAGTGGGGCAATCGTCGGCGGCTCAAGCCTTGCCCCGCTCGAGTTCAAGCCGGAGACGGACGATGCGCTCGAGCTCGGCGCAAAATATCACAGCGGCGCGTTCGACCTGAACGTGGCGCTGTTCCACGAGCTGTTCCGCAATTTCCAGCTCAACACCTTCAACGGCCTGTTCTTCATTGTCGACAATATCAACAGCTGCAAGGCAAGCCTGAACGGCGCCGACACGGACAACGATCCGTCGACCGGCGCCTGCACGTCCGGAACCCGAGCCGGAGTCAAAAGTCAGGGCGTGGAGGTCGAGGGCGCTGTGCGGCCGGTGCCGGATGTCCAATGGGATTTCGGCGCGACCTATGCCGACACGCGATACAGGCACAATCTCGTCGGCTCCGGCGGGCATCCGCTGACTAATACGCTGTTCCAGCTTCCAGGGCGGCGGATCTCCAACTCCAATGCCTGGACCCTGACCAGCGCGCTTGCCTGGACTCCGCGCATCGGGTCCGGGCTTCGCGGCCTGGTCTATGCGGACGCGCGCTACATGAGCCCGTACAACACGGGGTCCGACCTCGACATCGAGAAGATGCAGAGGGCTTATACGCTGGTGAACGCTCGGCTCGGGATCAGCGGACCCGGAGACACTTGGTCGGTCGAGCTTTGGGCGCAGAATCTGTTCAACGTGAAGTTCACCCAGATCGCGTTCGACTCGCCTTTGCAGGGCTCGGGGACTCAGCGTGGCGTGGTCGCGGGCTTCTACCCGGTTTCGACCCAGCTGTACGGCGCGTTCATTGGCGAGCCGCGCACCTTCGGCGTCACGCTGCGGCGGGAGTTCTAGCGGAGAACGCCGTCCTCACTGGCGGCGACCAGAAGCGCGGTGCGGAGCCTGGCGATCGACACCGGCGCCAGCTTCCGGCCTTCCGGATCGGTCAAATAGAAGACGTCGACGGCGCGCTCGCCATAGGTGGCGATGTGGGCGGAATGGACCTGCTCGCCGCACGAATGAATGGCGCGGGCCAGCCGGGCGAGAAGGCCTGCGCGGTCGCGGGCGTTGACCTCGACCACCGTCGTCCGGCTTGAGGCGGCGTCCGCCACCAGCACGCGCGGATGCACCGGGAACGCGGCATTGCGGCTCGCGACGGGCTGAGTCTTCGGAAGTGGCGGGAGCTCCTCACTGGCCAGCGATGCCTCAACCGATTTCACCAGCCGGGCCCGCGCGCGCTTGTCGGTGCAGGGCTTACCCTGCCCGTCCTGCACCAGCAGGTTGTCAAGCGCCATGCCGTCGCGCGTGGTGTGGATTCGGGCGTCCATGATGCTCGCGCCCGCCGCTGCGAGACCGGCGGTCACCCGGTAAAAGAGCGCTTCGCGGTCGGGGGTGAAAACGCTGACGCGCGTGAAGCCGGATTCGGGATCGGTTTCGGCAATCACGCTCGGCACCGGATCGCCGATCCGCGCTTCGGCTTCAGCGACCTGCCGCGCGTTCGCCAGCCGGACCTCCTGCGGTTCGGCCAGCCAATAGCTGTCCGGAAGACGTTCGGTGTAGGCGCGGAGGATTTTCGGCTTCCAGTCGATCGCCTGGGCGAGCTCGTCCTTGCGTGCCTGCACCAGCTCCTGCCGTCCGCGCTGCTTGTGGCCGAGGCGAAGCCGCTCCTCGGCAGCCTCGAACAGGGCGCGGAGGAGCACGGCCTTCCATTCGTTCCAGATGCCGGGGCCGACTGCTCGTATGTCGACGACAGTCAGGATGATGAGCAGCCGGAGCCGCTCCGGGCTTTGCACCATCTGAGCAAAATCCTGAATCGTCTTGGGGTCGGCGATGTCGCGGCGGAACGCGGTCTTGGACATGACGAGGTGGTTGCGCACCAGCCACGCGACCGTGTCCGTTTCCTCAGCATCCAGCCCGAGCCGGGGACAGAGCTCGTGCGCGACCTCCGCTCCCAGTTCGCTGTGATCGCCGCCTCGCCCCTTGGCGATGTCGTGGAGCAGGACGGCGACGTAGAGGACGCGCCGCGATCCGATCTGCTTGAACACGGCAGTCGAGACGGGATGGTCGTCGGCAAGATCGCCGCGCTCGATCGCGGCCAGCAGCCCAAGCGCCCGGATCGAATGCTCGTCGACGGTATAATGATGATACATGTCGAACTGCATCTGGGCCACCACACGGCCGAAGTCGGGAATGAAGCGGCCGAACACCCCGGCCTCATTCATCCAGCGCAGCACCATGTCCGGGTGGTTGGGGTTGGTCAGAACCTCCATGAACAAGGCATTGGCGCGCGGATCCTTTCGGATCTTGGCGTTGATCAGCCGCGCATCGCGCGCCGCTGCGCGCATCGCGGTGGGGTGGATTTCCAGGCCTTCGCGGATCGCGAGGGCGAAAATCTCCAGAAGCCGTACTGGGTCGGCCTTGAAGAAATCGTCGGACGGGATCGACAGCCGTCCCCGCGACAGGACAAAGCCGTTGAGCCGCTTGGGCTTGCGGCGAATGGTCGGGAGGGCGAAGCGAAGCCCCTTGCGCGCCATCTTTTCGTCGAGCTGGGCGAGGAAAACTCCGGTCAAATCCCCCACCGCCTTCGCGTTGAGGAAGTAGAATTGCATGAACCGTTCGACCGCGGACTTTCCGGGCCGGTCGGCGTAACGCATGCGCTTGGCGATCGCCTTTTGATATTCGAAGCCCAGCCGTTCCTCGGCGCGTCCTGCTTCCAGATGAAGGTGGCAGCGCACCGCCCACAGGAAGCGCTCGGCGCGTTCGAACTGCGCGAATTCTTCAGGGGTCAGCAGACCGACCCCCACCAGCTCCGAAGGGTGCCGGACGTCGTAAATGTACTTGCCGATCCAGTAGAGGGTGTGGAGGTCGCGAAGGCCGCCCTTGCCCTCTTTGACGTTCGGCTCGACGACGTAGCGGGTGTCGCCCATCCGGATGTGGCGCTCGTCACGCTCGGCGAGCTTCGCCGCGACGAATTCTGCGGCCGACCCCGCAACGATCTTGGTTCGGAAATGATGGGCCGCTTCCTCGGACAGCGTCTCGTTCCCCCACAGCAGACGGGCTTCGAGCAACGACGTGCGGATCGTCATGTCCTGCCTGGCGAGCTTGAGCATCTCGTCGATCGAGCGGAGCGAATGGCCGATCTTCAGCTGCAGGTCCCAGAGGATGTAGAGCACTCGCTCGACGATCTGCTCGATTTCGCGCGGGCATTTGCCGCGGCAGAGGAACATGAGGTCGAGGTCGCTGTAGGGCGCCATCTCGCCGCGTCCGGTCCCGCCGAGGCCGACGATCGCCAGTTCGGGATCGGTGTCGCCGGTCACATATTCGTAAGCGAGGCGCACCAGCTGGGTTTTCAAATATGCGGTTGCGCGCGCCGAGGCGCGGCCGCGGTCCGGCTGCTCGGCCAGACGATGCGCAATTTCGGCCCGGCCGGATTCCAGCGCTTCGGCGAGGACGGCAGTAGCGGCAGCGGTATCCGCGCCCGCCATGCGGTCCGCGATCGAACGCGGATCGATGATCGAGCGGCGGTTCGCTACCGGATCGAATGGCGCGTTCATTGCTGGCTCCGCTCGGCCCAAAGCCGCTTGAGGCGATATAGGGTGTCCAGTGCCTCACGCGGAGTCAAAGCATCGGGATCGACTTCTGCGACGGCGTCCGTCAGCGGATCGGAGGCGGGTTCCGGCTCGGCGGCGGCCGCAAACAGCGGCAGATCGTCGAGCCCGGCGGCAATTCCGCCGGTCGCGTCGCGCCCGGCTTCGAGCTTCGCCAGAACCGCCTTGGCCCGGGCGACCACCGGCGGCGGAAGTCCGGCGAGCTTGGCGACGGCAATTCCATAGCTGCGGTCGGCGGCGCCATCGGCCACTTCGTGGAGGAGGACAAGATCGCCTTTCCACTCGCGCGCCCGGACGTGATGGAGCGAAAGCGAGTCTAGCCGTCCCGCCAACCGCGTCAGCTCGTGATAATGAGTCGCGAACAAGGTCCGGCACTTCACATTGTCGTGCATCGCCTCGACCACGGCCCAGGCGATTGCGAGTCCATCATAGGTCGAGGTTCCACGGCCGATTTCATCGAGGATGACGAGGCTTTGCGACGTAGCCTGCGCGAGGATGGCCGCGGTCTCCACCATCTCGACCATGAAGGTCGATCGGCCGCGGGCGAGATTGTCCGACGCTCCGACGCGGCTGAACAGGCGGTCGACGAGGCCGATTTTCGCCCGGGCGGCAGGAACGAAGCTCCCCGCCTGGGCCAACACCGCGATCAACGCCGCCTGCCGGAGAAAGGTCGATTTGCCGCCCATGTTCGGGCCGGTGATCAGCCACAGCCGGTTTTCGCGGCCGAGGCTGAGATCGTTGGCCACGAAGCGTTCGCCGCTGTCGCGGAGGGCAGATTCAACGACCGGGTGGCGCCCGCCTTCGATCTCGAGGCAGGTTTCGTCGGTAAGGCTCGGCCGCGCCCAACCACCCTCGGCCGCGCGCTGCGCGTGAGAGGCCGCGACGTCGATCCGGGCAAGCGCATCCGCTGTGGCGAGGATTTGCGCGGAGGCCGCGACTGCGAGGGCGGTGAGTTCTTCCAGATGGGCTGCTTCAGCGGCAAGCGCGTGAGCGCCCGCCTCGACTACGCGTGCGGCCTCCTCGTGGAGCTCGGGCGAGTTGAAGCGGACGACACCCGCGAGGGTCTGGCGGTGGGTGAAGCCGCTGTCCGGCGCCATCAACCGGTCGGCGTGACGGGCGGCGACCTCCACGTGATAGCCGAGCACCGCATTGTGCCGGATCTTCAGCGACGGAATGCCCGTGGAATCACGGTAGCGGCTTTCGAGTGCGGCAATCGCGCGGCGGCCATCGGACGAGGCTGCGCGAAGGGCGTCGAGCGCTGCGTCATACCCCTCGGCAATGTAGCCGCCCTTGGAGGCGTCGAGTGGGGGCGAGGCCACGAGCGCGATCGCCAGCTTGTCGACAAGGGCAGCATGCCCGCCGAGCTTCGGCAGCAGCTGGTCGAGAAACGGTGCGCGATCCGCTTCGAGTTCCAGGTCGTCCTTCAGCGCACGCGCCGCAGCAAGACCGTCCCGCAGTTGGGCGAGATCGCGCGGGCCGCCACGGCCTGCGGTGAGCCGCGCGAGCGCGCGGGCGATGTCGGGCATCGACTTGAGAGCCGTGCGGGTCCGCTCCCGGCGCAGCTGATCTTCATGAAACCAGCTAACGAGCGCCAGTCTCGCCTCGATCGCACCGCGATCGGTCAGCGGAGCCGAGATGTCGCCGGCGAGCAGTCGGCGCCCGCCCGCCGTCACGCAGCGGTCGATCTCGCCAAGCAGGCTTCCGGCGACGCCACCCGACGCCGAGCGCGTGAGCTCCAGGCTTTCCCGTGTCGCGCCATCGATCTGCACGTGCGCCGAACGGGCGATCCGCTTGGGGGCATCGAGCAGGATTCCAGCGCCTTTCTGGGTGGAATCCAGATAAGCGAGCAGGCCGCCTGCGGCGGCCAGCTCGGCGCGGGAAGGGGCACCGATGCCGTCCAGCGTGGCGAAGCCGAAGCGGGCCTTCAGCGCCCGCTCCCCGGCGATGCTGTCGAAGCCGTCGTCATACCGGCGGGTGCGAAGCCCGGGCACATCGGCCTCGGCTACGGTTTCGGCCGGAGACAATCGCGCGAGTTCCGACGTGAGCTCACCGGGACCGCAGGCGATCAGTTCGAACCGTCCCGTCGAGATGTCGGCGGCGGCGATGGCCCAATCCTCGCCGGCTCGCCCAATCGCCGCCAGCCAGTTCGCAGCGCCCGATTCCAGCAAGGTCTCTTCGGTGAGCGTTCCCGGCGTGACGAGCCGAATGATGGCCCGTTCGACCAGAGCTTTGGAACCGCGCGCCTTGCGGGCCTCGGCCGGGCTCTCGGTCTGCTCGGCAATTGCGACACGATGCCCAGCCTTGATCAAACGCGCGAGGTAGGATTCGGCGGAATGTGCGGGCACCCCGCACATCGGGATGGGCTCGCCCCCGTCCTCGCCGCGCCTGGTGAGCGCGATATCGAGGCAGGTCGAGGCGACTTTCGCGTCGTCGAAGAAGAGTTCGAAGAAGTCGCCCATGCGATAGAAAAGCAGCGCGTCGCCGGCCTCGGCTTTCAGCCGCCGGTACTGCTGCATCATCGGGGTCGGAGCGTCGGCGCGAGCCATTTTCGGAGCGTAGCGGCTACGAATAGGGCGCGCGACTCCGGATTGCGTGACTTTTTCGCACGCTCTCCGCTAAGTGCGCAGACAAATGGACGACAGCAGCATCAAATTCTCCGAACAGGAGGCCCTCGATTTCCACTCGCAAGGGCGCCCCGGCAAAATCGAGATCATCGCTTCCAAGCCGATGGCGACCCAGCGCGACCTCAGCCTTGCCTATTCGCCGGGCGTGGCGGTTCCGGTTCGCGCGATAGCGGAAAATCCGGGATGCGCTTACGATTTCACGGCCAAGGGCAATCTCGTCGCTGTGATCTCGAACGGCAGCGCGATCCTTGGCCTCGGCAACCTCGGGGCCTTAGCTTCGAAGCCGGTGATGGAAGGCAAGGCGGTGCTGTTCAAGCGCTTCGCCGACGTCGATGCGATCGACATCGAGGTCGCGACCGACGACGCCCAACGCTTCATTGACGCGGTCGAGCTGCTGGAGCCGAGCTTCGGCGGAATCAATCTCGAGGACATCGCTGCTCCCGATTGCTTCATCATCGAGCAGACTCTGCGCGAGCGGATGAACATCCCGGTCTTTCACGACGACCAGCACGGCACCGCGATCATCACTGCCGCGGGCCTGATCAACGCCTGCCTGATCACCGGCCGCGACCTTGCGAAGATCAAGGTGGTGGTGAACGGCGCGGGAGCCGCGGCGATCGCCTGCACCGAGCTTATCAAGGCCATGGGCGTCAATGGCGACAATATCCTGATGTGCGACCGCAAGGGCGTCCTCAGCAAGGATCGGACCGATCTCGACCAGTGGAAATCGGCGCACGCGGTCGACACCGATGCGCGCACGCTCGCCGAAGCCCTGGTGGGAGCCGACGTGTTCCTTGGCCTATCCGCGGCCGGCGCGCTCAAACCCGAGATGGTCGAGAAGATGGCCGAGCAGCCGATCATCTTCGCGATGGCCAATCCGGATCCGGAAATCTGGCCACCCGACGCGACGGCGGTCCGTCCCGATGCGATCATCGCCACCGGTCGATCGGACTTCCCCAATCAGGTCAACAACGTCCTCGGCTTTCCCTTCATTTTCCGCGGTGCACTCGATGTGCGAGCGACCGCGATCAACGACGAAATGAAAATCGCCGCGGCGGAGGCGCTGGCGCGGCTGGCGCGCGAGCCGGTGCCGGAGGAAGTCGCGGCAGCATACGGCGGCCGGAGCCAGAGCTTCGGGCGCGACTACATCATCCCCGCGCCGTTCGATCCGCGGCTAATGGAAGTCGTCGCCTCGGCGGTCGCGGACGCGGCGATGCGGAGCGGCGTCGCCCAGCACCCGATCGAGAATATCGAAACCTACCGGCAGCAACTTCGGGCCCGGCTCAACCCGACCGTCTCCGTGCTGAGCCTCGCCTACCAGTCTGCGAAGTCGAACCCCAAGCGCGTCCTCTTCGCGGAAGGCGAGGAACCGAACGTCCTTCGCGCGGCAATCGCCTTCAGGGAGGCGGGCTACGGCACTCCGGTGCTGGTCGGCCGCGAGGATGTCTACGACCAGCTGCGCGATCTCGGGGTCGAAGACGCGGAGAGCTATGAAGTCCTGAACAGCCGGAACTCGCCTTTGGTCGGTCGGGCGGTCGATTACATTTATTCAAAGCATCAGCGGCACGGGCTGCTCCGGCGTGAAGTTGAGCGGATGGTCAATCAGGACCGCAACTATTTCGCTGCCGCCATGCTCGCGCTCGGCGAAGCGGACGCGATGATTACCGGCACGACACGCCCGTTCAGCCAGTCGCTCCGTCAGGTACGGCTCGTGATCGACGACGAGAAGGGTACGACTCCCTTCGGGATCAGCGTTGTCGTTTCGCGCCACCAGACGATGCTTATCGCCGACACTGCCGTGACCGAGCGGCCGACCGCGGAGCAATATGCCGCGATTGCAATGCGGTCCTCGGCCTTTGCCCGCCGAATGGGCCTGGAGCCGCGAGTTGCGTTCATCAGTTACACGACCTTCGGCAATCCGCCGGGGATGCACATCGAAGGCTTGCGCGATGCCGTGAAGCTGCTCGACGGATTCAAGGTCGATTTCGAATATGAAGGCGAAATGGCGCCGGACGTGGCGCTCAATTACGAGATGCAGAGCCGCTATTATCCGTTCACTCGGTTATCCGGGGCAGCGAACATTCTGGTGATGCCGGGCCTGCAGTCGGCGAGTCTTTCTGCAAAGCTGCTGAAGGCATTGGGCGGCGAGAACATTCTCGGCCCATACCTTCTTGGGCTGGAGCTGCCGGTGCAGATCGCCCCGATGACGGCGACGGCGTCGGATTTGGTTACGCTGGCCGTGCTTGCCGCTGGAAGCGCGCGCAACCGCGCGACGGCCTAGATTCGCTCGACGGAGCTGACCAGGTCCGAGTCGCGGAGCGCAGCGATAATCGTGTGCAGGTGGGCAAGGTCGCTCACTTCGATGTCGAGATTGAAGGTCTGAAAACTGCCGTCGCGATGGACGAGGTGCAGGTTCACGATATTGGCGTTTTTCGCGCCGAGGATGCTGGCCGTGGCTCCGAGTGCTCCGGGAACGTCGCGGACGATCACCGCCAGCCGTGCCGGCGCCCCTTCCGATCCCTCGCCCCAAGAGAGGTCGAGCCAGTCGGCATCGATCCCGCTAGCCAGCGTGTCGCAACCGATCACGTGGACCTCGATTTCCTCGTCCTCGCGCCGCAGACCAACGATCCGGTCGCCCGGCACGGGGTGACAGCAGTCGGCGAGATGATAGGCGACTCCGGGCGTCAGGCCTTTGATAGAGATCGCCGAGCGTTGCGGTCGCGGCCGTGGCGCAACGTCCGCGCCGGCTGAGCCGGGCATCAGCGCTTCCATCACCGCCTCGTCGCTAATCCGCTTGCGCGCGATTGCGATCATCAGCTCGTCGTGGCTTTCGATCTTCAGCTTTTTCAGCGCGCGCTGGAGCGCGTCGTCGCCAAGCTCGGCAGGAAGACGCGCGACGATATCGTCGTAGATTTTGCGGCCAAGCTCGACCGTCTCGTCCCGTTCCTTGTGACGAACGAAGCGGCGAATTCCCGAACGCGCCTTGCCGGTGGCGACGAAACGCAGCCAGGACGGCTGCGGGTGTTGAGCTTCGGAGGCGAGGATTTCCACCTGATCGCCGTTCTCGAGGATAGTCCTTAGCGGGACCACACGCCCGTTGATCTTCGCGCCCACGGTGCGGTCGCCAAGGTCGGTGTGGACCGCATAGGCGAAATCGACGGGCGTCGCGCCCTTGGGAAGCTGGATCAGCTCGCCTTTCGGAGTGAAGGCGAAGATCCGATCCTGGTACATCGCCATCCGCGTGTGCTCGAGCAGCTCTTCAGCGCTCTCCGCATGCTCCAGGATTTCCACCAAGTCGTCGACCCAAGGGACGTGGATGTCTGCTGCGGGCCTCCCCTCCTTATAGGCCCAATGGGCAGCAAGGCCGCGCTCCGCCTGCTCGTGCATGGCTCGGGTTCGGATCTGGATTTCGATCCGCATTTTGGAGTCGTGGATGACGGACGTGTGCAGCGACCGGTAGCCGTTGCGCTTCGGCGTCGAGATGTAATCCTTGTAGCGGCCGGGAACCATCGGCCAGCGCTGGTGAATTTGCCCAAGTGCGCGGTAGCAATCCTCGATGTCCTCGACGATCACACGGAACGCCATCACGTCGGACAATTGCTCGAAGCTGATGTGGCGCTCGGCCATTTTGCGCCAGATGGAATAGGGATGCTTCTCGCGGCCAGTGACTTCGGCCTTCAAACCATGATCCTCAAGGTGAAGCTGGAGCCCGAGCCCGATACGGTTGACGAGATCCCCGCCCTGTTCGTGAAGCTGCTTCAGCCGCCGCATGATCGAGGCATAAGCGTCCGGTTCTAACTCCCGGAACGCCAGCGTCTGCATCTCCGTCATCATCTCGTACATGCCGATCCGCTCGGCGAGCGGCGCGTAGATATCCATCGTCTCGCGCGCGATTCGGCGGCGCTTGTCGGCATTCTTGATGTGGTGGAGCGTGCGCATGTTGTGCAGCCGGTCCGCCAGCTTGACCAGAAGCACGCGGATGTCGTCGCTCAGCGCCAGCAGGAACTTGCGCAGGTTCTCGGCTGCACGTTCGCTCTCGCTCTGCGCCTCGATCTTGCTGAGCTTGGTGACTCCGTCGACCAGCCGGGCAACGTCCTTGCCGAACAGTTTCTCGATCTGCTCAGGTGTCGCGACGGTGTCTTCGATTGTGTCGTGCAGGATGGCGGTAGCGATCGTCTGGTCGTCCAGTTTCAGGTCGGTGAGGATTCCCGCAACCTCAATGGGGTGGCTGAAATAAGGATCGCCCGAGGCCCGGGTCTGCGATCCGTGTGCCTGCATCGAGAACACGTAGGCACGGTTGATGAGCCCCTCATCGGCGTCCGGATCGTAAGACCGGACCTTCTCAACCAGTTCATATTGACGAAGCACGGATCCTAGATGGGGCGCTCAGCGCTCAGCGCGCAAGTGCGAAAACGGGACTGGGTATCGCAACAGCAACTGGTTTTTTGCCTCGGCCTGTGCTTTGTTACTGATCTGAGGGAGGAAATTGGTGTGAGCGCGTCAAACGGGGGCGCCGATATCGAAGCCTTTCGGGAGGCGGCGCTAAGCTGCCCAATTCCTGCGGCTGTCGAGTTGATCGGCGAGAAATGGGCGTTTCTGATCGTTCGCGGGGCATTCAACGGTCTTCGCCACTTCGAGGAGTTTCAGGCGGGACTGGGAATCGCGCGCAATATCCTTTCCGATCGGCTCGGCAGGCTGGTCGCCGGGGAAATTCTCGAGCGCAGGCCCGATCCATCGGACCGGCGAAAAGTCATCTACTCTCTGACCGACAAAGGCGAGGCGCTGTTGCCGGTGATGATTGCACTTCGTCAGTGGGCGGAACATTGGGGGCATGGAGAGCCGGGAATCGTCCTCGCCGACAAGCACGATGGCCTTCCGGTGCGGCGAATCTGCATTCAGGCGCAGGACGGGCGCGAACTCAGACGCGCCGACCTGACTTGGGTCAGCCGGGCCGAGCTTGAACGGGCCGCCAATCAGGCGGCCTGATTACTCGTAATCGCCGCCCGAGGGAGTTGGGCGAGGCGGAGCAGCAGCGGTCAGTCGCAGAGCTTCGGCCGATTCGCTGAGCGACGCCAACTCGTCCGCTTCCTCTTCTTCGTCGATCCGCACCTTCTGCAGGTTCGTTACGATCGCCTCATTGAGATCGCGCGGCTTGACGGTTTCTTCCGCGATTTCGCGGAGAGCGACGACTGGGTTCTTGTCGCGGTCGCGGTCAATGGTGAGATCGGCGCCGCCCGAGATCTGGCGGGCGCGCTGGGCGGCCAGAAGAACCAGGTCAAACCGGTTGGGGACCTTGTCGACGCAATCTTCGACTGTAACGCGCGCCATTTATCGCTCCGAATTCGTGCAACTTGCCGGGAAGGCGGGCGAGGTAGGGACAAGGTGCCCGAAAGTCAATGAATCCGGCACGGATCACGGGCGGGCCTTGCCTTCGTGGGGCTCGGCCATCAGATCGCCCGAATGCCTGCCGCCAAACCCATTCTCGTTGACGGTAATCGCCTCACACCGATTATGGGCGGTCCCGACCGGCTGCAGGCGCTGCTGGCGCTCATCGATGAGGCCGAGCGGAGCCTGAGACTGCTCTATTACATCTACTCCGCCGACGATTCCGGCAATCGTGTTCGCGAGGCTTTGTTGCGCGCGATGGATCGCGGAGTGAACGTGTCGCTCCTGATCGATGGATTTGGAAGCAGTCAGACCCCGGAGACCTATTTCACCGACCTCAGCGAACGGGGCGCGAAATTCTGCCGGTTCAATCCTGCCTACGGACGCCGGTACGTTCTTCGCAATCACCAGAAGCTGGCGCTCGCTGACGAAGAGCGCATCCTCATCGGCGGTTTCAATGTCGAGGACAGCTATTTCGGAACGGTCGAGGAAGGCGCGTGGCGAGATATCGGGCTGCTCGTCGAAGGACCTGCGGCCGCTCGAGTCGCGCCATATTACGATTCGCTGATGGCGTGGTCCCTGAAGACTCGGTCCCGCCTGAAAGATCTTCGAGCTACGGTTCGCCGCTTCAGCGAGCACCAGGGGCCGCTTCAGTGGCAATATGGCGGGCCGATGCAGCTGAAGTCTCCGTGGGCCCTTTCCACGGTGCGAGACCTGGGAAGCTGCAGCAGCCTGGACATGATCGCGGCCTATTTCGCGCCTTTAGGAGGCATGCTCCGGCGTATCGCTGCCGTATCCAGGCGCGGAGGCGTGCGCGTGATCACCGCGTCGAAGTCCGACAATTTGGCGACGATCGATGCCGCCCGGAGCACCTATTCGCGCCTGCTTCGGCGCGGAGTCCGCTTGTTCGAATATGAGCCGACCAAGCTGCATTCGAAGCTGCTGGTGATGGACGATATCGTTCACATCGGATCGTCCAATTTCGATCTCAGGAGCCTTTATCTCAACATGGAGATGATGCTGCGAGTGCAGGATCAAGGCTTCGCGAAGGCGATGCGCGGCTACTTCGATAGAGAGCTAAAGGATTGCATCGAAATTACGCCCGCGTTGCACAAGGCCCGCGCCGGATGGCTGCAGAGACTGAGGTGGAAGATCGGCTGGTTCCTTGTGACCTCGCTCGACTATACGGTGACAAGGCGCCTGGCGCTTCGGATTCCCTAGGTTTTCGGGGCGTCTCTCCATCCCCAAAACAGGTGGGCGGGGGGCACATTGATCCACTCGAACTCTCGATCGATCCGGTCGAAGCGGGGTTTGAGGAAATCCAGGACTTTCGGGCTGAATTGGTAAACCAGGAAAGCGCCTCCGGGACGGATGACCTTGGCGGTCGCTTTGGCGATCTCTTCGCCTACTCCGGGCGGCAAGGTCGAGAAAGGAAGGCCTGAAACGACATAATCCGCATGATCGAAGCCGCGCTCGGCGATAATCCGCTCGACCTCGGCGGCGGAGCCGTGAACGGCGACCAGCCGGTCATCGTCGATCGATTCGCGAAGAAACCGGACGAAATCGGGATTGGTATCGATTGCAATCAGCGTTGCATCGTCCGGCAAAAGATCGAGAATCGGCCGGGTGAACGTGCCGACCCCAGGGCCATATTCCACGAACAGTTTGGTGTTCTTCCAGTCGACCGGCCGGAGCATATGCTGAATCAGTGTTCGGCTCGACGGAATGATCGATCCGACCATCACCGGGTGCTTCAGAAACCCGCGAAGGAACTGCCAATGCGGACTTTCGGAGCGCCTGGCCGAGCGCCGAACCAGACGGCGCGGGCCTTTGAGCGTTCTCGCAGTAGTGGTCGGCATCAGGATATGGCTCCCTCGGGAAGGTTCGCTGCGTTGGCAAATGCACCGGCGCTTGGCAAGTTTCGTGAGTTCGGCTCAGGGCCCGGACTGCTCGCCGTCCTTGCCGCCGCGAGGCCTTAGCATGCCGGGCATGACGAAGCCGATTCCGGTCGGGCGTACCGCGTCGCTCTTCAACGTTTCCTGAATGCGGTCGTACTCGCCCAGCATCTGCTCGGTAACCGATGCACGCGTGTCGGACAGCGCCTCGTCGAAATCGGCCTTCGTCACCTGGTTGGCATCGAGCCCACGGCGAAGTGCGTTCAGGCCCGCACGGCGCACGAGGTCCTCCAGGTCAGCGCCCGTGAATCGCTCGGTGCGCTGCGCCAGCGACTCGAGGTCGACATCGTCGGCCAGCGGCATGCCCTCGGTGTGGATCGCCAATATCCGCCGGCGGCCTGCGGTGTCGGGCGGCGCCACATAGATCAGCTCGTCGAACCGGCCGGGGCGCAGGAGCGCCGGGTCGATCAGGCTCGGCCGGTTGGTCGCTCCGATCACCACCACGTTGTTGAGCTCTTCCAGACCATCCATCTCGGCGAGGATGGTGTTGACCACGCGCTCGGTAACCTGTGGTTCGCCAAGGCCGCCGCCGCGCGCCGGAACGAGGCTGTCGATCTCGTCGATGAAAATGACCGTCGGCGCGACCTGCCGGGCACGGGCGAAGAGGCGGGCGATTTGCTGCTCGCTCTCGCCGTACCATTTCGACAGCAGGTCCGAAGACTTGGTAGCGATGAAGTTGGCGTTGCTCTCCCGCGCTGTGGCCTTTGCGAGCAAGGTCTTGCCGGTGCCCGGCGCGCCGTAGAGCAGGAACCCCCTCGCCGGTCGAATTCCGATGCGGCGGAACGCCTCGGGATGGGTGAGCGGAAGCTCGATCCCCTCGCGCAGCTTCTCGATCGATTCGTCGAGGCCGCCGATGTCCGACCACCGGATGGTCGGCGCTTCGACCATGACCTCGCGCATTGCCGAGGGCTGCACGCGCTTCAGCGCATTTTCAAAGTCGCGTCGCTCGACTGAAAGCGCGTCCAGCACTTCCGTCGGAATGGTGTCTTCCTCGGTATTGATGCGCGGCATGATCCGCCGAACCGCTTCCATCGCCGCTTCCCGGCTCAGTGCCGCTAAATCGGCGCCGACGAACCCGTAGGTGCGGCGGGCGAGATCCGCGATGTCGACATCGGAAGCGAGCGGCATTCCGCGTGTGTGGATCTGCAGGATCTCGCGGCGGCCCTGTTCGTCCGGCACCCCCACCACGATCTCGCGGTCGAAGCGGCCGGGACGGCGGAGCGCTTCGTCGATCGCTTCGGGCCGGTTGGTCGCTGCAATAACGACAAGGTTCTGCCTTGGCTCGATCCCGTCCATCAGGCTCAACAGCTGGGCCACGAGGCGCTTCTCCGCCTCACCGGTGACCTGACCGCGCTTTGGCGCGATCGAATCGATCTCGTCGATGAAGATGATCGATGGCGCGGAGGCGGACGCCTGCTCGAACAGTTCGCGCAGCTTGCGCTCGCTCTCGCCATAGGCCGAACCCATGATTTCAGGCCCTGCGATATGGAAAAAGTGGGCGCTACTTTCATTGGCAACGGCGCGGGCGAGCCGCGTCTTGCCGGTCCCGGGCGGACCGTGGAGAAGTACACCCTTCGGCGGGTCGACGCCGAGGCGCTGGAACAGCTCGGGATGCCGGAGCGGGAGCTCGACCATCTCGCGAAGAGCATCGATGGTGTCGCGCATGCCCCCGAGATCGTCGTAGGTGACGTCCGCCCGCCGATCGCCCGGTTTGGCGGTGAGGTACTCGGCCAGAAGCTCGACATTGGTATTCGAATCGATGTGGACGATGCCCTTGGGCGTCGCGCTCACGACGACCAGCCGCACTTCCTGAAGTGCAAATGCAGGCGCGTTCAGCAGCTGGCGTACGGGGTCGGGGACGTCGGCGTTGACTCGCTGATGGCCGGTCGTGGCGACGATGTCGCCCTCGCAAAGCGGACGTCCGGCGAACGTTCGCTTGAGGGCATCCGATGAGCCTTGCAACCGCACATTATCCTGCGCGGGAGCGAAGACGATTCGGGTGGCCGGCTTCGACTTGGCCTTCTTTATCTCGACAAAATCTCCCGAGCCGATCCCGGCATTCGCCCTCTGGAGTCCGTCGAGCCGGACGATATCGAGACCCTCATCCTCGCTATAGGGCCGGATCGCCCGCGCCGCCGTCGAGCGCTTGCCGACGATCTCGATGGTGTCGCCTTCGCTCAAGGCGAGTTCTTCCATCAGCTTGGCCGGAAGGCGGGCGATCCCGCGGCCGCTGTCGGCCGGCGAGAGGTTCGCGACCTGGACCCGCCTGCTTTTGACCCTCTCCAGCGTTTCGGTATCGGCCATCGGCTCTCCTTTTGCCCCGGTTTGTCCAGTGCCGCCTAGGTAACGGCGGCGCCTGCTTGAGGTTCAATTGGGGGTTCCACGACGCAGTTAAAAGGTTCTCCTAAAGGTTCAGCGCTCCCGCCACTTTGCGAGCAAGCGAGCGCGGGGCAAGCCGCGTAGAAAATGCCACCACGCGGTTGAGCGCTCCGGTAATGACCACGGCATGATTGGCGTCGAGTGCTGCAAGCCCTTTGCGGACCACCGGCTCCGCATCCATCGATACGCGTGTGAGCGCTGCGCTTTCAGAAAAGCCGGCGACGTCGCCGAATTCGGTTCGCGTCGGGCCTGGGCAGAGCGCGTTCACCGTTACCCCGTGCGGCTTCGCCTCCTCATGCAGCGCTTCCGACAACGAGAGCACGAAGGCTTTGGTCGCATAGTAGACCGCCATGCCCGGACCGGGCTGGAAAGCGGCGGTGGATGCAACGTTGAGAATGCCCCCCGCCCTGCGTTCGATCATCTGCGGCAAGACCGCCCGGCACAGCTCCGTCAGTGCTCCGCAGTTGAGATCGATCATTTGCCGGAGTCGGCCCGCGTCCTGCTCAGCGAAATGGCCGCGCAGGCCGAACCCGGCGTTGTTGATGAGGATATCGACTTGCTCGCCGGCGCCTTCGATGTTCGCAACCAGTTCGGCGACCGCACCCGTCAGGCTGAGATCGATCGCAACGGCCCGCGCATTGCCGAGCTCGCCGGCCAGCGTCTCCAGCCGCTCTTTCCTCCGCGCAACCAGAACCAGCCGGTGACCGCGCTTCGACAGCTGGCGAGCGAACTCGACTCCCAGTCCCGCCGAAGCGCCAGTGATCAGCGCTACCGGCTGACGGGCAGGCTCAACCAACCTTCGCCTTCACGATCTTCCCCGGTTCGCGCGGCGGTTCGCCCTTTGGAAGCGCGTCGACATATTCCATGCCGCTCTCGACCTCGCCCCACACGGTGTATTGCCGGTCGAGGAATGGCGAATCCTGGGTGACGATGAAGAACTGGCTGTTGGCGCTGTTCGGGTCTTGGCTCCGGGCCATCGAAGCGACCCCGCGGCTATGCGAAGCATTCGAGAATTCGGCTTTGAGGTTGGGCAGGTCTGACCCGTGATAGCCGGTGCCGGTCGGATCGCCCCCTTGGGCCATGAAGCCCGGGATCACCCGGTGAAAGACCACTCCATCGTAAAAGCCGCTGTTGGCGAGGTCGGTGATTCGCTGGACGTGACCCGGCGCAAGGTCCGGGCGAAGCTTGATGACGACGTCGCCGCCGGTTGAAAGAGTAAGGGTAAGATGGTCGTCGGCCATTTGCTTCTCCACGATCAACAGTTGGAATTTTCCTGCCGATAGGACGCTGCCCGCGCTTGTGCCAGACCGGGTGCGGCAATAGGAGGGCGGCGCACGACGGCAAGGGGTGAGGCAATGAGCGAGAGCGAGAACAACGCCGCCGCCTCTGAAGCCGAGCCGTTCGAAGCCGCAGCCGCGTCGGCCATCGACGAGGAAGACCGGTTGCGCCCCGAATTCGTCGAGCGCGTGCTCGATGCGGTCGAGGCAGGTGATGACGAAACGGCCCGCGAGCTCGTGGCCCCGCTTCACCCAGCCGACGTTGCGGACCTGATCGAACTTGCCGCCAGGGACGAGCGCGAAGGGCTGGTGAAGGCGCTCGCCGGAATCGTCAGCCCGGACGTGCTCGCGGAAATGAACGACTTCGTCCGCGAGGACCTGCTCGACGAGCTCGAGCCCCAGCAGGTCGCGGACATCGCCGGACAGCTGGAGACGGACGACGCGGTCGCGCTGATCGAAGACCTCGACCGCGACGACCAGCAGGCGGTCCTGCGGGCGATGGAGCCGGACGATCGGGCAGCGATCGAGGAGGCTCTGACCTACCCGGACGAATCTGCCGGCCGCCTGATGCAGCGCGACCTGGTCGCGGTGCCGGAGCATTGGAAGGTCGGCCAGGTGATCGACTACCTCCGCTCGACGGAAGAATTGCCGACCGATTTCTGGGAAGTGTTCGTCGTCGACCCGGGCCACCATCCGGTCGGCACCTGCAAGCTTTCGACGATCCTTCGCACTCCCCGACAGCGGTTGGTCAGCGACATCATGCAGCGGGAGCAAACCCTGATCCCGGTCGACATGGACCAGGAGGATGTGGCGCTACGTTTCCAGAAGTACGCGTTGGTTTCTGCTGCGGTTATCGATGGCGCCGGCCGACTGGTCGGAATGATCACCGTCGACGATATCGTCCACATCATCCAGGAAGAAGCGGGTGAAGACGTCCTCCGGCTGAGCCAGGCGGGCGACGGCGACATCAACGAGCCGATCGCCCTCACCATTCGCAGCCGCATGTGGTGGCTCTTCATCAATCTCGGCACCGAAATCCTCTCCGTGATCGTGATAGGCTTTTTCGGAGATCTGATAGCCAGGCTGGTGGTGCTCGCGATGCTGATGCCTGTCATCACCGGCATGGGCGGCAATGCGGCAACTCAAACCATGGCGGTGACGGTCCGGGCGCTCGCGACGGGGCAGCTCACCGGGTCGAACAGCTGGCGAATGATCTTCCGGGAATGGTGGATCGCGAGCGCCAACGGCTGGGGCCTGGGTCTCATCATGCTCGTGGGCATTCAGTGGTGGTATCACGACTGGGCGCTGAGCCTCGTCACATTGCTGGCGATGATCCTCAACTCGCTCAATGCGGGCCTATCCGGCGTCCTGATCCCGCTCGGACTCAACAAGCTGAAGATCGATCCGGCGGTCGTGTCCACGATCTTCGTCACCACCATGACCGACACGCTCGGCTTCTTCTTCTTCCTGGGGCTGGCTGCGCTATTCCATCTGCACTGAGGGAATGCCGCTCTTCCATCTCATGGAAACAGCGTCTAAACGCCCGCCGCGACCCTGGCCGGCAACTCCGGCGGCAAGCACCGTCTACACATGCGGAGAGGTGGCTGAGTGGTCGAAAGCACCGCACTCGAAATGCGGCGTACGGGCAACTGTACCGTGGGTTCGAATCCCACCCTCTCCGCCACTGAACACGGGTCAGTCTCTGCGAACTCTGAAGGCGTGGTGCCCAGGGGCGGGATCGAACCACCGACACCGTGATTTTCAGTCACGTGCTCTACCAACTGAGCTACCTGGGCATCTCGCAATGCGGCCGGACGGCCGTCTGGAGCGGGAGCGGGCTCTAACCCTCGCTGTCCCCGCTGTCCAGTGACTCGGGATTGGCTGCCGGCCCGGGAATTCGGTAGCCCTCGCCGAGCCACTGGAGGAGATCGCGATCCTTGCACCCGCGCGAGCAGAAGGGGGCGTGCTCGTCTGACGGCGGCTTTCCGCAGATCGGGCAGGGCTTCGGATTAACGCTTCTCGGCATACCCGCCAGACATGGGCAAAGCAGCATCCGGGCGCAAGGCGACATAGCCGCCGGTCTGACGGGCCAAAACCTCCAGCCAGGCCGGCTGTCTTTCAAGCACGGCGATCACCTCCGGGTGCGCCACGATCCGCTTTGCGCCGACGCCCTCGAACGCCACGCGGCGGAGAAGCGTGCGCGCTTCGGCTGACGCTGGATCGCTCCAGATTTCGAGCAGCGACGGCCGCGAACGCGGGCGGACGATCTGCAGAAATCCGAAGCCGTTGATTGCGGTACGCTCGAACGGCTGGGGCAGGATCGAATCTACAATTTCGGCCGCCGCCTTGCGAGCCTGTTTGCCGGGCGCGGTCGGCAGGTCGATTCCAATCGAGCCGCCGATGTCGAGGCGGCGGATTGCGCGCGCCGCCGCTTCTGCTCCGCGCAGCATCAGCTCTTCAGGCGGTAACGGACCGTCCACATCGATCGGGGTCATTGCCGGGGTTAGGAACAGGCCCAGGCTACCGCCGGGAAAATCCACGCGCCCGCTGCGCGTCTCCTCGATCACATCATTCCAGCCGGCTTCGGCAAGCTCATCCTTCGCGCCGGGAAAGGGGAGTTCCCGAATGGCGGCGGCCCCACCCTTTCCTAACCGCTCAGCAAGCGAGGCCATTGGCTTCGGCTCTTCGGGGCTGACTTTTGCGAGCGCCCGCTTCCAGGGTTCCGGCCCCGGCAATGCGGGGCGAGTCACCTCGATGACGATTTTCGCGCCTTCCGTAATGCCGCGCGGCACCATCGGGAGCAAATATTCGCCGCCACCTTGCGCGAGCGCCGACCCGTTGCGGCCGCTGGAGCCGACACTGACGAGCTTTGCTTTGACGATGCTTCCGGCGGGGACGGTGCCATCCAGTTCGATCCGCGCCTCTACGATCTGGCCGTCCTGGACCAATGCGGCCCGTGTTTCGCCGATCCCCTGCTCGATGAGCCACTCAGGCAATCGGGTACCCAGCGGCTTTTAGCAGGTTGCGGGTCTCGGCCAACGGCAGGCCGACAACATTCGAATAACTTCCCGCGATATGGCGGACATAGACCTCTCCGTATCCCTGCAGTGCGTAGCCACCAGCCTTGCCGCGCCATTCGCCGTGCCCGGCGTAGAAATCGATTTCCTGATCCGACAGACGCTTCATCGCGATCATCGTCGCGACCAGGCGGGTGCGCAGCGGCTGGCTTGGCGCGGCGAGCGCGATGCCGGTCATCACGCGATGGCGGCGGCCGGACAGAAGCTTCATGCAGGCGCGCAGAGTGGCCTCGTCCTCGACCTTCGGCAGGATTCGGCGCCCCACCGCGACGACCGTGTCGGCTGCGAGCACGAAGGCGTCCGGATTGTCGCTCGCCACCGCTTCGGCTTTCTCGCGCGCTAGCCTTAGCGCGTGATCGCGCGGAAGCTCGCCTTTGGGCACGCTCTCGTCGATATCGGCGGGCACGACCGCGTCAGGGATCACGCCGATGCGGGCAAGCAGGTCGAGACGGCGCGGGCTCGCCGAAGCGAGGATCAACCGCACGAGGCAAATCAGCCCGTGTAGCCGGGCGGGCCTCCGCGACCGGGCATGAAGCGATAGGTGATGCGCCCCTTGGTGAGATCGTAGGGCGTCAATTCGACCAAAACATCGTCGCCTGTGAGAACGCGGATCCGGTTCTTGCGCATCTTGCCGGCGGTGTGGCCGAGGATTTCGTGGCCGTTCTCGAGCTTCACGCGGAACATCGCGTTCGGCAGCAGTTCCACCACTTTGCCGCGCATCTCGAGAAGTTCTTCCTTGGCCAAACGAAACCTCATCTGTTCTTGCAAAAGTCGCGGTGCCTTAGCGGCGCATCCGTAAAATGTGAAGGCGCAGAGCCTCAGACGGTCAGGATCGTTGATCCTGTGGTCTGGCGCGCTTCGAGAGCGCGATGCGCTTCGGCGGCATCCTTTAGCGGGAAACGCTGCTTCACTTCGACCTTGACCTTGCCGGAGGCGACAACGTCGAAAAGGTCCACCGCTGCCTGCTCGAGTTCCTGCCGCGTCGCGATGTAGTCGAACAAGGTGGGGCGTGTGAGGAACAGCGAACCCTTTTGCGCGAGCACTCCGGGAGCAAAGGGCTGCACCGGTCCGGACGAATTGCCGAACAAAACCATCAAGCCCCGTTTCTTCAGGCAATCGAGCGATTTGGCGAAGGTCGTGCGCCCCACTGAATCGTAGACGACCGGAAGCATTTCACCGGCCGTCAGCTTCTGCACCTCGGCGACGAAATCCTGGTGCGTGTAGAGGATCGGGTGGTCGCAGCCATGCGCCCGGGCGAGTTCCGCCTTCTCCTCATTCGACACGGTCCCGATCACGGTCGCGCCGAGCGCGCTGGCCCATTGGCACATCACCAGCCCCACTCCGCCTGCGGCGGCATGGATCAGGATCGTGTCGCCCTGCTGGACCGGGAACACGGCCCGAAGCAGCATCCGCGCAGTCATTCCCTGAAGCATGATCGCCGCCGCCTGATCGAAGGAAATGTCGTCCGGAAGCTTCACAAGCCGGTCGGCAGGGACGAGCCGCTCCTCCGCATAACCGCCGATCGGGCCGGCGTAAGCAACGCGGTCGCCCGCCTTCAGGTGCTCGACGTCAGGTCCGACGCTTTCGACGGTTCCGGCGCCCTCGACCCCCGGGGTGAAGGGCAGCGGCTGCTTATAGAGGCCGGTGCGATGATAGACGTCGATGAAGTTGAGTCCGGCTGCGGCCTGGCGGATTCGCGCCTGCCCCGGTCCGGGTTCGCCGACTTCGACCTCCTCCCACTTCAGAGCTTCGGGGCCGCCGGGCTGATGGATTCGGATTGCGTGTGTCATGTCGCCGCTTCAACGCCCGTAAAGCAGAAAAGAAAAGCCCCGATCCTCCCCGGCACGGGAAGGTGGCAGTCCGCAGGACTGACGGAGGGGGTTTGGTGACCTGCACTCCGCCCCCTCCACCAAGCTCCGCTTGGTCCCCTCCCCGAACGGGGAGGATGAGCGCCTTAGCCGGCGTGGCCGGCAAGCGCCGCCAGCAACAACAACGCCACGATGTTGGTAATCTTGATCATCGGGTTCACGGCCGGCCCGGCAGTGTCCTTGTAGGGATCGCCAACCGTGTCACCGGTCACGGCGGCCTTGTGAGCTTCCGAGCCTTTGCCGCCGTAATTGCCGTCTTCGATATACTTCTTTGCATTGTCCCAGGCGCCGCCGCCGCTCGTCATCGAGATGGCGACGAACAGGCCGGAAACGATCACGCCGATCAGCAGAGCGCCTAGAGAAGCAAAGCCCTGCTCCGGTCCAGCGACGGCTCGGACGATGAAGAAGATCACGATGGGGGCGAAGACCGGGAGCAGCGACGGAATGATCATCTCGCGGATCGCGGCGCGGGTGACGAGGTCGACCGTGCGCGCGTAATCCGGACGAGACGAGCCGTCCATAATCCCCGGATTGTCGCGGAACTGGCCGCGCACTTCCTCGACCACGGCGCCGCCTGCACGTCCGACCGCCATCATTCCGAGAGCGCCGAACAGGTAGGGCAGAAGCGCGCCGATCAGCAGGCCGACGATGACGTAGGGATTGGCGAGGCTGAAATTGATGTTCGCGTAGGAGACGCCAAGGTCGCCTGCAAAGCGGCTGAGATCGGTGGTGTAGGCCGAGAATAGCACTAGCGCGCCAAGGCCCGCAGAGGCGATTGCATAGCCCTTGGTCACCGCCTTCGTGGTGTTGCCCACCGCATCGAGCGCGTCGGTGCGGGTGCGGACATCCTCCTCGAGGCCCGACATTTCGGCGATTCCGCCGGCGTTATCGGTCACTGGACCATAGGCGTCGAGAGCGACGATCATGCCCGCGAGCGACAGAAGCGCCGTCGCTGCAAAGCCGATCCCGATCAGGCCGGCGAGGCTGTAGGCGACGATGATTCCGATGCAGATGACGATGGCCGGAAGCGCGGTTGCTTCCATGCTGACCGCCAGCCCCTGGATGATGTTGGTCGCGTGGCCGGTTTGCGAGGAACGCGCGACGGCCTGCACTGGGCGATGGTTGGTGCCCGTATAATATTCGGTGATCCAGACGATCAGGCCGGTGACGACGAGGCCAACCAGCATCGCATAATAGAGATCCCAGCCTGTGAAGCTGACGGATTGACCGCTAATGGCCGTTGTCGTTCCGGCGACAGCGTTCAGGTCGTGAAGCGCCCAGACAGAGACGCCGTAGAGCGCCGGGATAGACAGCACCGCGGTCACCAGGAAGCCCTTGTAGAGAGCGCCCATGATCGAGCCGCCGCCGAGGCGAACGAAGTAGGTGCCGATGATCGAGGTGATGATGCAGGCGCCGCCAACGAGTAGCGGCAGAGTCATCAGCGCCATCAGGTTCGTACCGGCTGCAACCAACAGGGCGAGGAGCACCATGGTCGCACCGACGGTCACGACATAGGTTTCGAACAGATCGGCAGCCATGCCCGCGCAGTCGCCGACGTTGTCGCCGACGTTGTCGGCGATCACCGCCGGATTGCGTGGATCGTCCTCGGGAATTCCGGCCTCGATCTTGCCGACGAGGTCGGCGCCGACGTCGGCCGCCTTGGTGAAAATGCCGCCGCCGAGACGGGCGAAGATCGAGATCAGCGAAGCGCCGAAGGCCAACGCGACGAGAGCATCGATGACTTGGCGGTCATTCGGAGCAAGCCCGACAGGTCCGGTCAGGATGTAGAAGAAGACCGAAATGGCGAGCAGCGCGAGACCCGCAACCAGCATTCCGGTCACGGCGCCCGAACGAAATGCGACGGTCAAGCCGTTCTGGAGGCTCGTGCGTGCAGCTTCCGCGGTCCGGACGTTTGCCCGAACCGAAATGTTCATGCCGATATAGCCGGCGGCTCCTGAAAGAACCGAGCCGAGCACGAAGCCGGCGGCCTGAATGTGGCCGACCAGGAAGAAGACCAGCACCGCGACGACCACACCGACGATGCCGATCGTCGTATATTGGCGGCCGAGATAGGCGCGCGCGCCTTCCTGGATGGCGGCGGAGACCTCGCGCATCCGTTCGTTGCCGGCCGGTGCGCCGAGCACCTGGGTGGTGGTGAATATGCCGTAGATGAGTGCGATCACGCCACAGGCGACCGCGACCAGAATGAGGTTCATGAGCTTCCCCGTTGGGCCTTCAAGGCAACTGATAAAGGCCGGCGTGACAAGGCAGCCGGCCAGAATGGGGGTGACCTTTATGGTCCGATTAAGCTGCTGGCAACCGGGGACTAATGAAGCAGCAGGGCTGCGGCCATTCCGCAGACGAGGCCGCTAAGGCCGATCGCCCATTGGCGGAAGCTGAGTGCAATGTTCATAACCAAGCGACTCCGGCAGCGGCACCGGTCCGTCCCGATCGCGGAGCGTTATTTCGCTTCCGGCGGCGAGGCAGCCGATTGGAGTCAAAGTCGGCTGTTGAGGTAAAGAAAGGCTTAACGGATCGAGGTCCGGAGGGAGCGCCGCGAGCAGCGCGTAATCGTCTCCGCCCGTCGCCGCGAAGAGTCGCGCCGCCCGATCCTGTCCGCGCTCCGCGATGAAAGCACGCGACAGCGGTAGCGAATCGAGGTCGATTTCCGCTCCGCATCCGCTGGCACGGCATAGCCGCTCGAGATCGAGCAGCAGCCCGTCGGAAACATCCATCATCGCGGTGGCAAGGGGAGCCAGTGCCTGTCCCATCTGCAGCAGCGGTATCGGGCGGCGGTAGGTTTCGACCAGCTGCCCGCTCGCTGCCGCGTTGTCCTGCAGCAGCTCCAAGCCGAGCGCTGCGTCGCCGACGGACCCGGCCAGCCATAGCCGGTCGCCCTCGCCTCCACCTGAACGGTCGGGAGTCGCGGAACCGGCGCGACCGATCGCGGTGAGGCCGTAGACCCGAGGCGCTCCTTCCGGCAGCGCGATCGTGTCGCCGCCAATCAGCGGTAAACCGTAGCTCTCGCAGGCAGCTTCGATCCCATCCAGAAACGCGCGGTCCCAATCGCCATCCGAAAGTGCGAGCGACAACAGCGCCCCCACCGGCTCGGCGCCCTTCGCCGCAAGATCGGAGAGATTCGACGCAACCAGTTTCCAGCCGACGCTGGCCGGCGGATCGAAGGGGAGGAAATGAACGCCCTCGGCAATGCTGTCGTGGGTGATCACCAGCCCGTCGAGCAGGGCCGCGTCGTCGCGCAGGTCCCGTGCACCGGGATGGGTCGCAAGCCGCCGCAGCCGCTCGATCACTTCGGCTTCGTTCACTGCGACACTCTGGGGAATATCGTGGAAAGCCGCAACCTTAGCGGCGCACATCCTTGGCAATGGCGTCCAAAAGGCCGTTCACGAACCCGCTCTCGCGCTTGTCATAGAAAGCGTGAGCGACATCCAGATATTCCGAGATCACTGAGCCGACAGGCACGTCCGGCCGGGCGATGAGTTCGTAGGCTCCGGCACGAAGAATCGCCCGCATCGGCCGATCGAGCCGCTCGAGCGACCAGCCGGCCGCGAGTTTGGACGAGATCGCCGAATCGGTATCCGTCCGACGAGCAATCGCGCCGGTTACGATATCGTCGAAAAAATCGCTCTCGGCCTCGTGATATTCCGCTTCCTCGATGGTCGCGCCGAGGCGGTGATCGTGGAATTCCTTGAGCAGCTGCGGAAGCGGCGTTCCTTCCATGTCCTGCTGGTAGAGCGCCTGGACCGCGGCGAGACGGGCGGCGGAACGGGATCGTGAACGGTTGGAAACGGACATTGGCGCGCGTGTAGCGGCGCGATGCTCTTATGGGTAGCTCACCGTCATCGGCACTTCGGGAAGCGGGATGAATTCGTCATGGTCGTCGGCAGGAAGGGCGAACTCGCCAGCCCTCCATGCCCGCTTCGCCTCGTTAATGCGGTCGCGCCTCGAAGACACGAAATTCCACCACACGTGCCGCTCGCCATCCATTGGCGCTCCGCCGCACAGCATCAAGCGAGCGCCCTGTTGAGACCGGAGAAGAGGCCGGTGCCCGGGCGCGAGCACGACAAGATTCTGAGGCTGAAGGGCGATTCCATCTACCGTCACATCGCCGTCCAGCAGGTACAGCGCCCGCTCGTCAGCTTCATGTCCAATCTCCAGCCGCGACCCGGACGGCATGAGCAGCGACGCGTAGATCGTCGGCGAATGGCAGGTGACGGGCGATGCCGCGCCCCAGCCCTCACCCATGACCAGCCTGACCTCGACCCCATCCACATCGATCACCGGCAGGTCGCCCGCTCCGCTATGCTCGAAGCCGGCTGCCATTTCCTCTTTCGCTTTGGGCAGCGCCAGCCAGGTCTGGATTCCGTTGAGGTGCGCGCCCTTCGCCCGCTCGTCCAGGGGCGATCGCTCGCTATGCGTTATCCCGTGTCCTGCGGTCATCAGATTAACCGCCCCCGGCTCAATCCTTTGGTGCGTGCCCAGGCTGTCGCGGTGCTCGATTGCTCCGGCGAACAGGTAAGTGACAGTCGCAAGGTTGATATGCGGATGCGGGCGAACATCGATTCCCTCCCCCGTCGCGAGTCGAGCAGGCCCCATCTGGTCGAAGAAGATGAACGGCCCGATCATCGTCCGCTCCTTGTGCGGAAGCGTGCGGTGGACCTTGAACCCGCCCAGGTCGTGGGTGACTGGCGTCAGGGTCTGAAGGATGGGATCATCAGTCATTGGCCAGGTGCTTTCGCCTTGATGGAAAGGGCGTGCACCCGATTGCCGACCAGCTCGCCGAGCGCCTGGTGCACCATTCGCTGCCGCTCGACTCGTGACTTGCCCGTGAAGGCATCGCTCTCAATCAAAAGGGAGAAGTGGCTCTCGCCGGCCGGATTGTGGCCGCCGTGCCCGCGGTGCTTGTCGCTGTCGTCGATCAGCTCGATTCTGGTGGGATTCAGCGCATCGAGACGCCGAAGCATTTCGGTTGCGACCGGTCCGGTGGCAGTGGTTTCCATCGATCCTATATACGAGCGTTGGAGTAACGAGGAAGTCAGTGGCGTCGAATCCCAAATCCAATCCACGAATGCATGGGCGAGTCGAAGGCGCGAGCGGGCACTGCGCCGTTCCGGGCTGCCGTAACCGCGGCGAGTATAAGGCGCCTGCGCGCCCGGCGGATTTCGATGGCCCAGGCGAATGGCAGATGCTGTGCCTGGACCATGTTCGCGAGCACAATTCGAAATACAATTATTTCGAAGGAATGAGCCCCGACGAGATCACCGAGGCGCAAGGGCCGTACGGCGGATGGGAGCGGCCGAGCCGCCGCTTCCGCCCGGTCGGCTCGGACCCGCCGCCGGCGTGGAGCGATTTCGCTGACCCGCTGGATGCGATCGGTGCGCGGTTTGCCCACATCCGCCGCGACCAGCAGCCGTCACGCTTCACCAGGGACGAGCGGCGGGCGCTTGTTGCGCTCGGCCTGGCCGAAGACACGGATCTGCACGCCGTGCGCCGGCGCTATTCGCAATTGGTCCGCCGTTATCACCCCGATCGCAACGGCGGCGATCGAAGCAAGGAGGAGAAGCTGGGGCAGGTGATCGACGCCTGGCAGCTGCTCAAGAAAGCCAAGGCCTTCGCCTAAGTCCTAAAGCAACGGATAAAGCAGCTCACGCTCGCGGGCGATGGTCTCCCGCCAACGGCTGCGGACTTGCGCGCTCGCTTGGCAATAGCCGGTCCAGTCTTCGTGCGCCTGGGCGTGCGGCCACGTCGCCAGGTGGTGCTTGGCAAGGCTTCGAAGTTCGGCGTGGAGGTGTTCGAGGGTGTCGACGGAGCGGCGGGCCGAGGGACTTGGGTGATTCGACAGAGCCAACGCGATCTTGTGGAACGCCGCTCGGCTTTCGGTGCCGGCGCGCGTGATTCTGAGGCGGGTGTGGCTCAAGCGAAGCTGGTTTGGCGGAGCTCCCTGGGCAAGTTCATCCATCGCAGCGAGTGCCTCGAGCATTTGATCATGCGCGTATTTGTAGCCCCTCACCAAAGCCGGAGTGGCCGGATATTCCTGGGGCTGGGAAGTCGGGGAAAATGCTACATGACCGGGCACTGATTGAAGGCTCCTGCTGAGAAGCCACATCTGCCGGTGCCTTGGTTGTCCGGGGTATAACAGAACTGCCGTTTTGGAGTCTTTTCTCCCGCCCAGTCGACTCGGGCGGCAATTCTCAATCGCGGTCGGGCGCGCCCAGCGGGAAGTAAGCGCGATATGGGCGCGCATCCTCAACGCATCGGGACATCGCTGGATGGGCGAGCAGCCGCGCCCGGTAAGCGGCTAGTTTCGGCCGGCCGTCCCCTATCTCTTCCACCCAATCGGCATAGAAGAGCGCCGGCGCCGCGGCGCAATCGGCAAGCGTGAAGCTGTTACCGGCTGCCCAGCCTTCATCCGGCAGGTTCGCCTCGAGCCAATCGTAGGCGATCTGAAGGTTCTTGCGCCCCTGTTCCGCGCCATAACCATCGCCTTTGCCCTCAGGGCGAAGCGCGTGATTGACGGCGGGCTGCATGTTCCCCTGCACGTAGAGATCGAAGAAGCGATCGAGGAACCGCACCCGCTCCCCAAGCTCGCCGTCAGGAATCCATTCGTTGGGACCGCGATGGTGAGTCTGCAGGTGTTCGATAATGCAGGTGGCCTCGATCACCGGCTTGCCGTCGTCCACCAGCACCGGAAATTTGCCGAACGGCCAGATGCGTTTGAGTTCAGCATAATTCTCCTGGTTCTCGGGAACCTGCCGAAATTCGAATTCCGTCCCGTCCGCGTAGAGCGGAATCAGCACCTTCCACGTATAAGACGAGAAGGGGTGGCCGTAGAGAACGAGGGTCAAGCGCCATACTCCAGCTTGGGATACCAGGTGGCGGGTCGCCCGCCGGGTGTCATATCGAGAATATTCCACAGCGGTGTCGGATCGGGCGCGAGATGAGGGTCGAATCCGGGATCGGCAGTTTCCGGACCCCCTTCCGCTGCCCAAAATAGCCGGACCTTGTCGCCGTCGCGCTTCCAGACCGCGACGATTGCCCATTCGCTGCCATCATCCTGAAGGGCTCGATAATCCCGGGCGAATTCGTCGCCGACAGTCTGGTAGAATTTCAGATTTCGCCAGCCGCGCTCCCGCGCGAATTCGAGCTGACGGGAAACGGGCGAGCGTTGAAGGATCGCCACCGCAACCTGTTGCTCGATGTCGATCGAGGGGATATCGAGCGAGCCGACGAACGAGGTGCACATGGGGCAGGGGCGCTCCCGTTCGGGCCCGTACATCCAGTAATAAGTGAAAAGGGTGTCGCGATCTCCGAACAGCTCGACGAAGCGTCGCTCCTTTCCATCGGCGTCGATGAAGCGATAATCCTTGGCCTCGGGTCCCGGCGGAAGCGCCCGGCGCGTCTGGGCGACCCGCTGGATGTGACGGCGAAGCTCGATCTCCTCTGCGAGCAGCCTTGTTCGCGTTGCACTGTATTCGGCGCTCTCATTCTGGAACGGCCGTCTGCCGCGCTTCGCCATTTCCTCTGCCGGCTTCAGCTCCGAGGCCGGCGGCAATTCTGCAATCGTCATGCGTCTTCCTTTGCCCATTTCTTGCGGCGCTCGAGCTCGGCCTCGCTCGGCTCGTTCGTGACGAACGATCCGGTCGGGACCTCGCCTGCCGGTTCGTAGATCGTGAAGACGACGCCCTTGTCCGAGACGTAGTGATTGACGAGCCACAGCGCTCCCGAGCCTTGCGAGCCGTCGAAGATGCTCTTTCCGCGGCCGAGCAGGACCGGAAAGGTAATCAGAATCAGACGATCGATCAGGCCGGCGGCAAGCAATGGCGGATAGAGGGTGCTGCTCCCCTGGATCAGAAGGTCGGGACCGTCGGTTCGCTTGAGTTCGGCGACCGCGCTCGCCGTGTCGCCCGAAAGCCTGTGGCTGTTCGCCCAATCCAGCGGCTCGTCCGAATGCGTCAGCACATATTTGTTGATGCGCTCGAATTTCTCCCCGATCGGATTGTCCAGATTGTAGGGCCAGTAAGCGGCGAAAATATCGTAGGTGCGCCGTCCCAGCAGCAGGTCATATTCGGGTTCGATGAGGAACTTGCCCATCGGCGCTTCAGCGCTTTGGTCGAAGAACGGGAAGGTCCAGCCGCCGAACCGGAAGCCGCCGGTTGGGTCTTCCTCGGGTCCGCCGGGCGCCTGCATGACGCCGTCGAGCGAGAGGAAAACAGCGCCGGTGAGCTTACGCATCGACACCCTCCACGGCGGCGTCGAGGGCGGCAATGTCGATCTTCTTCATCGTCATCATGGCGTTGAACGCAGCCTTGGATTTCGCCGGATCCTTCTCCGCCATCAGCTCGGTCAGACGCCTGGGCACGATCTGCCAGCGAAGGCCGAAGCGGTCCTTGCACCAGCTGCAGGCGATCTCCTCGCCGCCACCCTCGATAATCGCACTCCAATAGCGGTCTGTCTCCGCCTGGTCCTCGGTGAAGACCTGGAAGGACACGGCATCGGTCAACGGGTGGCCGGGGCCGCCGTTCAAACCCATGAATTGCATTCCGCAAACCATGAATTCCACTGTGAGAACGTTGCCTTCCTTGCCTGCCGGGTAGTCGCCGGGAGCGCGGTGAACGGCAGTGATTTTGCTGTCCGGAAAGACGCTAGCGTAGAAGGTGGCTGCCTCCTCCGCCTGCCCGTCAAACCACACGCAAGGCACAATCTTGCTGGACATATTCGCCTCCTACTCCCCGCCGACCAGTGCGAACTCCGCGCCCTGCGGATCGGTGCCGAGGAGCACCCAATCGCCGGTTGGAACCTGCATCGGTCCGGTGGCGACGGTCCCGCCACCCTTTTCGACTGCGTCCTTTGCTGCGGATATCGACCGCACCCGGAAATAGAAGCGCCAGCGTGGCCTCCCGTCCGGCGTGTTGAAGACGGCGCCGATGCCCTCGCCTTGCAGGTCGAAGAATCGATACTCGCCCATTTCGCCCATCGGCATGAAGTTGTCGCTGGTCCAGCCGAACTGCTCGCCATAGAATTGGCGCGCCGCTTTCTCGTCGGTCGTGGCGAGCTCGTTCCAGCCGCAGCGCTGCACTGCGCTTCGCGAAAAGACGTCGCTGCGCATGTCCGGCTTGTCGGCGGGCGGGATCGGTTTCATTATGTAAAAGGGCGCGCCCTGTGGGTCGGCCACCATCGCGATCCGGCCCACATTCGGAATGTCGGTCGGCGGCAGGTGAACGGTGCCTCCGGCCTGCTTGATCGCCGAGACTTTCTCATCGACATCGCCGACGTGGAGGTAGCCGAGCCATATCGGCTTCGCGCCGCCCTCTGACATTTCGTCCGTCAGCGGCAGGATCCCGCCGGCGGAGCCGCCGTCATCGCGGCCGATCATTCGATAGCCCTTATATTCGGGGCTTCCCTCCTGAATCTTCCAGCCGACGACGGCTTCGTAAAAGCGTGTCGCGGCGTCTCCATCGGTCGTCATCAGCTCGTACCAGATGAAGTCGCCAGTTGGATTGGATCCGGTGGCCGAGGTTGTGGCCGTCGGAGCATCTTGAACTTGCAGGTCGGTCATCGTTCGTCTCCTCGGATTCTTGCTGGAGTTACGCCGTTACTGTTTGAGGTGTTTCAGCGCCTGCGGTGTCGAAGATCACGTCGAACCCGCCCCAGAACATGCGTTTTCCGTCGAACGGCATGTCCGGCGAAGGCTGCATCCTTTCGTCGTTCATCGTTTTGTCCCAGGCTTCGTCGCTCTCCTGCTTCGAGGGCCATTCCAGGAAAGCGAAGACGACGGTTTCATCGGGTTTGGCCTGAACTGCCCGACGAAAATCGGTGACTTGCCCCTCCGGCACGTCGTCGCCCCAGCCCTGGATCACCCGAAGCGCGCCATATTCGCGGAAAATCGCGGCATGCCGCTCGTTCATCGCGCGGTAGGCGTCCTTCTTGTCGCTCGGCACCGGGACGATGAAGCCATTGATATATCCCCCGGGCCCTTCACCGGATTCCACGATTGTCTCGAACCCGCCCATGATCATTCGCTTCCCGTCGAACGGCATGGTGCCGCCCACCTCCTGCATCCGGGGGTCGCTTCTGAACTGTTCGTTCGCCCGGTCGCGAGCCTCCTTCGAGGGATATTCGAACCAGGAGAAAACGACGGTCTCGTCATCCTTGGCCGCGACCGCGCGATAGAAATCGGTCGCTTGCCCGTGCGGCACGTCATTGGCCCACGCCTCGACCTGGCGTTTCACACCAAAGTCGCTGACGATGTCGGCGAACTGGCGGGAATGCTCGCGGAACTTCTCCTTGTTTGCGGTCGGGACGGCGAGCGCAAATCCTTCGATGTAGGTCATGCCGCCACTCCTTCAGGCCGGTGCGCGTCATATTCCGCGAACTGGCTGGCGAGGGCCCGCTGCAACGCCGGCCGCGCTTCCCCGCGCTCAACGTAGGCTTCGAGATTCGAGCCGATTTCGATCAGGCCGCCGATTTTCGCCATCCGAAGAACGGTGATCATCACAAGGTCGCCGACCGTGAAGCGGTCACCCTCGAGCCACTGCTTGTCACCGAGCCAGTCTGATACGCGCCTCAGCTTGTTGCGGGCGAATTCGTCGGCGCCCGGTTTGCGCAGCTTCGCCCATTCCTGGTCCGCGTAGAAGGCGTCGAGGAGCACCCGATGCTGAACCCCGGGTTCGACGCTGTTGAGCGCCGCATAGGTCCACTGGATCGCACGATATTTCCCCTGCGGATCGCGCGGGAGCAGAGCCTCGGTCTTTTCGCCGATATACTGGACAATGGCGCCGCTCTCGAAGATGCGGACGGTTCCGTCGTTGAAGCAGGGGACCTGATCGAACGGCTGCTCTTTCAGATAATCGGCCGGCCGCTGCTGATCGAGCAGGCGCACCCGGTAATCGAGCCCGGCCTCTTCTAGCGCCCAGCGGACTCGAAGATCGCGGACCAGGCCGCGGGCGAAATCGGGTACCCATTTGAAGCCGGTGATCTCGATCTGTGCATTGGGATTGATTGGCATTGCTATCTCCTGTTGCCGAGCAATTCGGGGGGATGTGGGTTACGCGGCTACATGCTCGACCGGCGCTTCGCCGGCGGCGACTTTCGGATCCATCCACAGCGGCTCCCAGATGTGTCCGTCGGGATCCTCGGAGCTTCGGCCGTACATGAAGCCGTGATCCTGAGTCGGATTGGGATCGGCCTTTCCGCCGTTGTTCGAGGCCGCCTCAACGATCGAATCGACCTCGGAGCGGCTGTCGCGGCTGACCGCCAGCATCACCTGGGCGCTATCCTTCCCGTTCGGAATCGCCTTGCTGGTGAAGCTTCTCCAGAATTCATGTGTCAGCAGCATGACGACGATCGCGTCCGACCACACCATCGCGGCGGCATTCTCGTTGGTGAACTGCGGATTGTTGGTGAAGCCGATCGCTTCGTAAAACGCCTTCGATCTCGGCAGGTCGGCGACCGGCAGGTTCACGAAAATCATCTTCGACATCGCTTTTCCTCCTGTTGCGACTCGATTCGCTTGCCTTTTGCTCGCCTTCGTCATATATTGCAACCATGAAGTTAGAAAAACTAACTACCGAGTCAGTTCATGAGGAGAAACGGCGCTTTCAGGATGCCTGCGGCCTGGCTCATGCTGTGGAATTGCTCGGTGAGCGCTGGGCGATCCTCGTGTTGCGCGAGTTGCTGCTGGGGCCGCGGCGCTTTTCGGAATTGAAGGCGGATCTGCCGGGGATCAGCGCCAATGTGCTGACCCAGCGCCTGACCGAGCTCGAGGATCGCGGATTGGTCCGGAAGAAGAAGCTTCCGCCGCCTGCCTCGGTGCAGGTTTACGAAGCGACGGAATGGGCGCTCGATGCGGGTCCGATCCTGTGCCAGCTCGGCCGCTGGGCCTTCCGCTCGCCTCGCCACGATCCCAGTCAGCCGGTCAGTCCGGTCGCGATCATGCTTTCGATGCAGACTAATTTCGATCCATCGCTGGCCGGTGATTTTGGGGGCACTATCGCCTTTCGTTTCGGCCAGACACGCTATTGGGCGAAGGTCAGTGATCGTACGCTCGAAATCGGTAGCGGCGACGTCCGCGATGCCGATGCAACCCTCATTTGCTCTCCCGACGACATGAAGCCGATCCTGTATGGCGGAGCGCCCGTCGACATGGTTCAGGTGGAGGGCAATGTCACGGCCGCCGGACGGTTCGTTCGAATGTTCTCGCTTCCGCCGAAGGCTAACGTCGATTGCAAGCAGCTTGGTTGTTGAGGGGAGCGGGCGCTTCCCGTAAGGGCGCGTTGCGATGAACGATATCTCGAACGTGAACCCTGAAAGCCGAAGCGCGACCGTGATGGCCGCACCCGATCGCATGGTGAAAGTGCGCGAAGCGTTCGGCGTCGATTCGGACATGGAAGTGCCCGCCTTCAGCGAGGCGGACGAGCGGGTTCCCGATCTCGATCCGAGCTACGTCTTCGATCCGAACACCACGCTCGCCATCTGCGCCGGCTTCGGCAAGAACCGGCGCGTGATGGTCCAGGGCTATCACGGCACCGGCAAGTCGACCCATATCGAACAGGTGGCGGCGCGGCTCAACTGGCCGCTGATCCGGATCAACCTCGACGCGCATATCAGCCGGATCGACCTCGTCGGGCGCGACGCGATCGTTCTTCGCGACGGGCAGCAGGTGACGGAGTTCCGCGAGGGCCTTCTGCCGTGGGCGCTCCAGCACCCGGTGGCGCTGGTGTTCGACGAATATGACGCCGGCCGGCCGGACGTGATGTTCGTGATCCAGCGCGTCCTCGAAACCGAAGGCAAGCTCACCCTTCTCGACCAGAATCGAGTGATTCGCCCGAACCCCTGGTTCCGGCTGTTCGCTACCACCAACACCATCGGCCTCGGCGATACGACCGGCCTCTATCATGGCACGCAGACGATCAACCAGGGCCAGATGGACCGCTGGAACATCGTCAGCACCCTCAATTATCTGCCTGCCGCTGTGGAGGCGCAGATCGTGCTCGCCAAGTCCGGCGAATATGACAGTCCGCATGGGAAAGAGACGGTCGAGAAGATGATCAAGGTCGCCGATCTTTCGCGGCAGGGCTTCATCAACGGCGACATCTCTACGGTGATGAGCCCGCGTACCGTGATCAGCTGGGCTCAGAACGCGCTGATCTTCGGCGATGTCGGCTTCGCTTTCCGAGTGTCGTTCCTAAACAAGTGCGACGAGGCGGAGCGCACCATCGTCGCCGAATATTATCAGCGGGTGTTCGGGGCGGACCTTCCGGAAAGCGTCGTCGGGACGGCCTGATGGCCGAAGCGCGATTCTCCTGTCCTACTGCCGCTCCAATGTGGCAGCCGGACCCCATGCCCAGTGATCAGCAGTTTCGCCGCACCGCTCCGTGCCTTTTCGAGAGCGGGAGTCGTGCGCGCACGCGTAGGTCCGTGAACTTTGTGAACTTTCGCCCGATTCGGGACAGGTTCGATGGCTGAGCGGATCGACCAGCTCCGCCGTGCGCTCGCCGGAGCCGCCCGGGCGCTCGCGCGGGACAGCGAAATGGAAGTCGCATTCGCATCCGATTCGGGGTCAGTGTCCGGCAAGATGGCGCGCGTGCCATCCCCCGGAGCGGGGCTCGAGCCGAAGCTGGTGGCAGAGGCGCGCGGTGCCGCCGATTCGGCGGCGTTGCGGCTGCGCTACCACGATGATCGAATCCATGCCGTTCAGGCGCCGCTCGATCCCGAGGCGCGGGCGGTCTTCGATGCGCTGGAAACGGCGCGGGTCGAAGCGCTCGGCGCGCGGTCGATGGCGGGCGTTCGAAACAATCTCGCCGGGCTGGCGGAGGCCCGGGTTCGCGGCGACTCGATTACCCGCGCTCGCAATGCCGAAGAGGTGCCGCTTGCCACGGCCGTCGGCCTGCTCGCCCGCGAGCGGCTGACCGGCGCGCCTCCGCCCAAAGCTGCCCAGGCAGGCCTGCAGCTCGTCGCGCCCGAGATCGAGGCCAAGGCCGCAGCCGAGCTGGACGCGCTGGCGCTCACGCTCGATGACCAGGCGGCGTTTGCGCGCCTTTCGCGGCAGCTGCTCGAGGATCTGGATCTCGCGACGGCGGCCGACGAGATCGAGCAAGAGGAGCCGGAATCCGAAGGCGAGGACGAGGGCGAGGAAGGGGCCGACCAGGAGTCGCAGGGGGAAAGCGGCGAGGGTGCGCCGCAGCCGCGCGAAACCGAAATGCGCGCCGAGCAAACCGAATCGGGCGATACCGAGCAGGAGAGCGACGGCGAATATGAAGTCGACGACGATCAGTCGGGTGAGGAGCTGGCGGACAGTGGCCGGCCGGGACAGACTCGCCGCAATTGGGAGCTTGCTCCGCCCACGGACTACAAGGCGTTCACCACGCGGTTCGACGAAATCGTCGAATCGAGCGAATTGTGTGAAGAGGCCGAGCTCGGCCGGCTTCGCGCATACCTAGACCAGCAGATGGGCGGCCTCCAGAACGTGGTCACCCGCCTCGCAAACCGCCTGCAGCGGAGGCTGATGGCGCAGCAGGCGCGCAGCTGGGATTTCGATCAGGAAGAGGGGCTGCTCGATGCGGCGCGGCTGGCGCGAGTGATCGTCAGCCCGACTCATTCGCTGAGCTACAAGATCGAGAAGGAAACCGAATTCCGGGATACGGTCGTCTCGCTGCTGATCGACAATTCAGGATCCATGCGGGGACGTCCGATCGCCATCGCCGCAATCTGCGCCGACATCCTTGCCCGCACTCTCGAGCGATGCGGGGTCACCAGCGAAATCCTCGGGTTCACGACTCGCGCCTGGAAGGGCGGGCAGAGTCGCGAAGCATGGCTTGCTGCGGGGCGGCCGCCGCACCCGGGCAGGCTCAACGATCTTCGCCACATCATCTACAAGCGAGCCGACGAGCCCTATCGCCACGCCCGCCGCAATCTCGGTCTCATGATGCGCGAGGGCCTGCTCAAGGAGAATATCGACGGCGAGGCGCTGCTCTGGGCGCACCAGCGTTTGATGGCCCGGCCGGAGGAGCGGCGGATCCTGATGGTGATCTCCGACGGCGCTCCGGTCGACGATTCGACCGCATCGGCCAACGGGGGCACCTATCTCGAGCGGCATCTCAGGCAGGTGATCGGCTGGATCGAGCAGCGCTCGACGGTCGAGCTTACCGCCATCGGCATCGGCCATGACGTGACCCGTTATTACAGCCGTGCCGTCACCATCATGGACGCCGAGCAGCTCGGCGGAGCCATGGTCGAGCAGCTGGCCAGCCTCTTCGAAACCCCCTGATGAAAGAGCCCGGCGAGAGGGCTCGCCGGGCTCCCTCCTTGCGGAGGAATGCGGAGTTAACCGCACCATGGCGGCGGGGAGGGGAGGGGGTATCCCGCCTGCCGCCGCTTATGTCGGCGAGGCGACAACCCAGGATGAATCGCAAGTGCAGCTAAGGTTAAGAAAACAGGTTGGGCCCGAAGCAATCACTCGCTCCGGGCCCCCCTCGTTACGCGACGCGAGGGAAGTTGAGGGCGCGAATGACGCCGCGCCTATGTCATGGCCAGGAAAAGGGGGAAACCCAGCCACATCAGAGGCTTATGCCTGATCAGCGGGCAATTGAAACTGAACCGGCAGTGCAGCCGAAGTTCAGGAATCAGCGCGAGCGAAAGGTCGCGCGGACCGCTGGTCCTCGGCAGATTTTTCGCAGTTCCGGTAAGCTTAGGCTGCGGCCGCTTCGCCGGCCTTTTTCGCGATTTCGCGCTTCAGCTTGCGCGCCTTCAGCGACAGCTGTTCGTCGCTGGCCTTGGCGAGCCAGTTATCCAGGCCTCCGACATGCTCGACCGACCGCAGCGCGTGAGTCGAAACGCGCAGCTTCACGCTGCGCTCAAGCGCATCGGAAATCAGCGTGACATTCTGCAGGTTCGGAAGGAAAACCCGCTTGGTCTTGTTGTTGGCGTGGGAAACATTGTGTCCCACCTGCCGGCTCTTGCCGGTCAGCTCGCATACCCGCGACATGATTCTTATCCTGAGTGTTTGCCGGACCTGACGGTCCCGAAAAGCGGTGGGTCCGTTAGCGTGCGTGCTCTTTGCAGTCAACTTCGGGCGAAACCACGGCTGATTCTTTGCGTTTGCGAGTCGAATAGGCGACACAGGCGAAACGATATGCGGATCATCCTGTTCATCCTCATCCTTGCCGTTGCCGCGCTGCTGCTGGCGATCGGCACCGGATTTGTTCGAATTCCCATGACTCGTCCCGCCCAGCCGCCGAAGGTCAGCGTCAACGGCAAGGGAGTTTCCGTGCAAGGTGGGCAGACGCCCACCTTCGATATCGAAACGGGTTCTGTCGCTGTCGGCACGAAGACCAGCAACGTGTCGGTGCCGGTGGTGAAGGTCGTGCCGCCGGGACAGCAGGCGAACACGGTCAACCAGGCCGGCTGATTCGCCCGAAATGAGCTTCCCACTCCCGCCGCCCATGCGCCGGGTCCTCGATCTTGCTGCTGAAGCTGCCGCAGCTGACGAGGTGCCGGTGGGCGCGGTCGTCACCCGGGGCGGTGAAGTCGTTGCCGAGGCTCGAAATGCGATGCGCGGTTCGCTCGATCCCACTGCGCACGCGGAAATGGTTGCGATGCGCCGCGCCGCCGAAGCGTTGGGGCAACCGCGGCTCGACGGCTGCACCCTGTGGGTGAACCTTGAGCCCTGCCCGATGTGCGCGGCGGCGGCTGCCGTTGCCCGCGTCGACGCGATCCGGTTCGGAGCGGAAGATCCCAAAGGCGGCGGCGTGGTTCACGGCCCTCGGATCTTCGCTCAACCCACCTGTCATCACCGGCCCGATGTTCTCGGCGGCATCGGCGAAGAGGAGTCGGCTGAACTGCTGCGCGACTTCTTTCGCGAACGGCGCTGAGACCGCCGCGCTTGCCGTCCGCTCAAAATTAAGGAAAGACATTTCGACCGCCGATGCGCGACCAGCTTCTCCCATTTCCCTGGATCGATCTCGTCATCATCCTCGCGCTGATCGCCCTGAACGGCGTCCTGGCGATGGCGGAGATGGCGATCGTCTCCTCTCGCGAAGCGCGGCTGAGGGCCATGGCCCGTCGGGGCAGCAGGGGCGCCCAGTGCGCACTCGATCTGGCGTCGGAGCCGGGCCGGTTCCTGTCGACGGTGCAGACCGGGATCACCTTGATCGCGATTCTCTCCGGCGCGTTTTCGGGCGAGAATTTCGGTGCGCCTGCCGCGCAGCGACTGGAAATTGTGGGGCTGGATCCGCACACGGCGCACATCGCCGGATTCGGCATCGTCATTGTCGCGGTGACCTTCATCACCCTCGTCGTGGGCGAAGTGGTTCCGAAGCAGATTGCCCTTCGGTCGCCGGAACCACTGGCGATCGTCGTGTCCCGCCCAATGTTGTGGCTTTCACGGATCGTCGTTCCTTTCGTGTGGTTGCTGGACCGCACCAGTACGATGGTGCTGAAGCTGCTGGGCCTGAGCGGCGAATCGGAAAATTCGGTAACAGCGGAAGAGCTTCACCTGGTGGTGGCCGAGGCGCAGACCGCGGGCGTTCTCGAGGAGAGCGAGCGGGCGATCATCTCGGGCGTGGTCCGGCTGGCGGATCGGCCGGTGCGGGAGGTGATGACCCCTCGAACGGAAGTGGACTGGATCGACATCTCCGCTTCAAGCGAGGAGCTTCGGCAGCTGCTGAAGGAAACGCCGCATAGCCGAATCCCGGTCGCCGAGGGATCCGTCGACAATATCGTCGGGGTTATCCAGACCCGGGACCTTCTTGAGGCATCGCTCGACGGGAGCGAGTTGGACCTGAAGACGCTCGCCCGGACTGCTCCCGTCATCCCGGACCTGATGGACGCGATGGATGCGCTTGCCGTGCTTCGCGGAGCGGAGGTGCCGCTGGCGCTGGTTCGGGATGAATATGGTCACTTCGACGGGATCGTGACGCCCGGTAGTATCCTGACTGCACTAGCCGGTGTTTTCCGCAACGATGTCGAGGAAGGCGAAGAGCCGGAACTGGTGGAGCGCGAGGACGGAAGCTGGCTGGTTTCAGGATCTGCAAGCGCCGATCTTCTCGAGGACCGGCTCGGGATCAATCTTCCCGGGGATCGCGACTTCTCGACCGTCGCTGGATTCGCGCTCTGGGTTCTAAAGCACTTGCCAGAGACCGGCGAACGCTTCGAACACGACGGTTGGCGGTTCGAGATCGTCGACATGGACGGGAGGAAGATCGACAAGCTCATCGTCGCGCCGCCAAAAGGACGCCCCGAGACCGACGCGGCGGCGGCGGCCAAATAGGACGGCTAGAGTTTCCCGAACCTCTGTTCGAATCCGTCCTGGTCTCCGCGCGCGAGATATTCCGCCTGGAGCGGGATCTGGTCGCGGCGGAGGCGGCCAGCGAACGGGCCGAGCTTGCTGTCTAGCCATTCGATGTCCGCGTCGCTGAGTCTGCCGAGCTGGTCGAATCGGATGATCCCAAGCTCATTCAGCATCGCCGCGAACTTCGGCCCGACACCCTTGAGCCGCTGCAGGTCATCCGGCGGCCCGGAAGCACCGGGTAGGTTCGCGTGAACCGGAGCTTCGAGGAACTGACCCGTGATGTCGCTCGCAGCTGCAGCTGCCTCTGCTGCTAGTCCACGGCCTTCATGACCCGTCCGCTGCTGCATGTGCGGGCGAACTGGGGCGTCCGGCTGGCTTAGCTCGACGCGCTGTTTCGGCCGCAGCAGCAGGAAAGCCAGAATTGCCAGAACGACAATCGCGACCGCAATCCACGGCCAATAATCACCGATTTGCATAAATCACCAACTCCATTGGGCATTGTGGCGGCGATGAAGCGCCACGAGATAAGCGAGCAATAATCCGACGCAAAAGCCAACGAGAGAGACTGCGAAGGCTTCGATGATCAGCGGTAGTCCTCCACCCGGACCCCAGGTGGCCGCCTCGACCCCGGGAAGCTGGTCCATGTAGCGGACCAGCTCGCTTCGCTGGAAATCGTCGGCAGGGCCGGCGAGCAGGATCTGCCGAGTGAGCGGGCCGCGGTGCAGATGAGCCTGGACCTGAGTCATTTCGTACCGCACCAGAACCGCGTTGGCAGCGCGATTGATGCGATTCGCGAAGCGATCGGCGCCGCCGAGCGGTCCATGCCACAATGCCGCTGCGGCGATGGTCGCCGCGATTCCAAGCAAAATCGGACGCTTCCAGCTGCCTTTCGGGTTCAGCCGGTACGTCAGGACGCCGGTGACTGCACCGATCACCAGGCCCGCCCCGAACGCCGGCCAGAAATATGCCCAGAAGGCATTCATGCCTGCGCGCGCTCCAGCTCCCGCCAGCCGATGTCGCGGCGGTGAAAACCGTCGGCGAAATCGATCTGGTCGACGGCGCGATAAGCCCGCGCCCGCGCTTCTGCGAAGCTATCGCCGGTGGCGGTCACAGCCAGCACACGGCCACCCTTTGCGACGAGATTGCCATCGCTTCGAGCTGTCCCGGCATGGAAGACGGTGACGCCGTTCACCTGTTCCGCGGCCTCGATTGCCCGGATCGCGCCGCCGCTCACCGGAGTTCCTGGGTAGCCTTTGGCAGCAACGATCACCGTCACTGCCGATTCGGGCAACAGCTTGGGTTCGATCTCGCTCAGCCTTCCGCTCGCGACCGCCATCAGAAGCTCCGCGAAGTCGCCCTCGATCAGCGGCATGATCGCTTCGCATTCGGGATCGCCGAAGCGGACATTATATTCGATCAGCTTCGGGCCTTCGGAGGTGATCATCAAGCCGGCATAAAGAACGCCGCTGAACGGTGTTCCCGCTGCCGCCATGGCGCGAGCGGTCGGGCGGACGATTTCCTCCATTGCTCGCGCTTCCAGCTCCGGCGTCAGCACAGGTGCCGGGCTATAGGCGCCCATCCCGCCCGTATTTGGACCCGTGTCGCCTTCGCCCACACGCTTGTGATCCTGGGCCGAAGCAAGAACCACGGCCTTTTCGCCGTCGACCAATGCGAACAGGCTCGCTTCCTCGCCTTCGAGGAATTCCTCAATCACCAGTGGCGAGTTTCCGGCAGTCAAGATCGCCGCTTCCGCCTCTTCGCGGGTCGTGGCGATCGTCACACCCTTCCCGGCAGCCAGACCGTCCGCCTTGATGACGACAGGCAAGCCGAATTGATCCAGCGCCTGGCGAGCCTCTTCAATGTTCTCCGCCCGAACGTAGCCCGCCGTTGGAATGCCGTTCGCCTCGCACAGAACCTTGGTGAAACCCTTGGAACCTTCGAGCTGGGCCGCGGCCGCGCTTGGACCGAAGACCGCTAGTCCCGCCTTGAGGCATGCGTCAGCCACACCGGCGACCAGCGGCGCTTCCGGGCCAACGACGACCAGATCAATGTGGTAGTTTCGCGCAAGCTCCACCACCGCTGCCCCGTCGCATGGGTCGATCGCGACGCATTCCGCCCACCGCGCAATTCCCGGATTGCCGGGGGCAGCGATCAGCAAATCGCAGCTCGGCGATTGCCTCAAGCGCCAGGCGAGCGCATCTTCCCTTCCGCCCGAACCCAGCAACAGGATGTTCATGGACCTCCCCGACGAAACGCGAAGCGGCCTGTTAGCGGACAGCAGGGCGGGCGACAATTCGCCGCCGTTGACCGTCGGTGAACTTGCCGGGTCGGTGAAGCGGGTGATTGAAGATGCCTTCGGGCGCGTCCGGGTGCGCGGTGAGATTTCCGGCTTCAAACGGCACAGTTCCGGCCATTGCTACTTTTCCCTGAAGGACGAGTCTGCCTGCGTCGATGCAGTAATCTGGCGCTCGAGTGCAGGTGCGCTTGCCTTCCGGCCCGAAGACGGCGCCGACGTGATCGCGACGGGCAAGATGACGACCTATCCGGGCCGCTCGAAATACCAGCTGGTGGTCGAGCGGCTCGAATTGGCCGGGGAGGGCGCGCTGATGGCGCTGCTCGAGCGCCGCAGGAGGGCGCTTGCAGCGGAGGGGCTGTTCGATGCGGCTCGCAAGCGCCGGCTCCCATTCCTTCCGAGGCTCATCGGGGTCGTGACCTCGCCCACCGGCGCGGTGATCCGCGACATCCTCCATCGGCTGGAAGATCGTTGCCCTACGCACGTCGTGCTGTGGCCGGTGCCGGTGCAGGGCGAAGGCGCATCTGCGAAAATCGCCGCTGCCATCCGCGGATTCGCCGTCTTGGATCGCAAGCCGGACCTTCTGATCGTCGCGCGCGGCGGCGGCTCGATCGAGGACCTCTGGGCCTTCAACGAGGAGGAGGTCGTGCGCGCGGCAGCCGAGTCGCCGATCCCGCTGATCTCCGCCGTTGGCCATGAGACCGATACGACGCTGATCGACCACGCAGCCGATCTTCGAGCACCAACACCGACTGCGGCTGCCGAGATTGCCGTGCCGGTCCGGGCAGAGCTTCTCGCGGGATTGGACGATCTCGGCCGGCGCGCGCAGCATTGCCTCTCGCGAAGAGCCGACAGGGCACGCGAACGCCTGGAACTGACTGTCTGCCGCTGGCCGCAGCCGCAGGCCCTGTTCGCGCCCGCGGCACAGAGAGTAGACGAGGTCGGCGGCCGGTTGCCTCGGGCTCTGGCCTCGCGCGCGGCGCACGCGCGCGCGGAGTTGAATGGAGTGGCGCCACGTCTGCAGCCGGCGCTTCTCAGCGACCGGATTACACGCGCGTCCGAAAAACTGGCGTCCCTGTGGCGGCTTGCGGAGCTTGCCCACCCCGAACGGCCGCTCAAGCGCGGGTTCGTCCGAGTAACCGACCGCAAGGGCGCAACCATCACCCGGGCTGCAGATGCTATCGCCGCGCACCTGCTGTCGTTGCATTTCGGCGATGGAACGGTCGATGCCGTCGCCGGTTCAACGCCAGCGCAGCCGGTTGAGCGCAAGCGACGCGCTTCCTATGTTGCGCCACAGCCGGGCCTGTTCGACGAAGCTGGCGAGTAGGAGAATTTGCCAATGCTGATGAGCGGAAGTGGAGCGCCGGCCCGAGTTCGCTACCTGGCCGGCACCTTCAGGGTTCTCAGCAACGGCGATCACGTGGTCTGCGCGATAACGGGCGCCCGAATACCTCTTCACGAACTCAAATATTGGAGCGTGGAGCGCCAGGAACCCTATGTTGGACCGGAGGCGAGCCTGGAAGCCGAACAACGCGCTGGAACCGTATAGTCGCGTGACCGGCGAGCCACACCTCAACAAATTGGATACAAATTCATAACGGCCGTGTAACTTGTCTGAGTAAAAACACAGCCGGCGCCAGTGCAAGAACGCACAAATAACTGAAAGTTACCGGACTAGATTGTATCCAATCGCGCGAAAAGCCTGAGCTTCACCGCCAAAAACGGCTGTTGCAAATTTGATACAGCGCGTTGACATCTTTGTCGTAAAGCCGACGCGAGCGTTGCCACGGCTTTCTGGTTGCTCCTAAAAACTCATTTAGTTCGGCAGCCCGCCTGCCGCACCATGGCGGCTGTGCTCCCCGGCACGGCCTGAAAAGGGGAACTACTCTATGAAGCTCGATTTCCGTCAGCGCTTGCTCGCTTCGACGCTGCTCGTTGGCGCCGGCGTTCTCGCCGCATCGCCAGCCGTTGCCCAAAACACCGGTCAGTCAACGGTTCCGGATCAGAATCAGCCTACGGCGCCTGCTTCGGCTCCGCCGACCGGCCCCGTCGAGGCCAGCCCGACGCCAACTGTCTCGGCCAGCGGTCAGGCTGTCCAGCAACCGCAGGAAATCGTAGTCACCGGCTCGCGCATTCCGCAGCCGAACCTGCAGTCGGCGGCTCCTGTCTCGGTGGTTTCACAGCAGGACATCAAGCTGACCGGCGCGACCCGTGTCGAAGACGTTCTCAACCAGTTGCCTTCGGCTGCCGCGTCGCAATCATCCGGCGTTTCGAACGGTTCGACGGGCACGGCCGAAATCGATCTTCGTTACTTGGGTGCGAAACGCTCTCTTGTCCTGGTCAACGGCCGCCGGCTGATGCCGGGCGATCCGAACTCCACGACCCAAGCGGCCGACGTAAACGTCATTCCAGCGTCGCTTCTGAAGCGCGTCGAAGTCCTGACCGGCGGCGCATCGTCGGTTTACGGTGCGGACGCAGTTGCGGGCGTCGTGAATTTCATCATCGACACCGATTTCACTGGCCTTCGTGTGGATGGCAACTGGTCGATCTATCAGCATAACAACCGCGACCAGAGCGTCGGCGGCGGCAAAACGATCCGCGATCTTTTGAACGCAGCCGGATATCCGTTCCCCACAGGAAGCATCACCGACGGGCGGGCCGTCGATGGGACGGTTTCGATCGGCACATCCTTCGACGACGGCCGCGGTCATGCGATGGCGTATTTCGGCTATCGCAAGGTGAACCCGATCCTGCAGAAGGATCGCGATTACAGCGCATGTGTGCTTCAGAACTCGGGCGGCGGCGCGCCAAAGTGCGGCGGTTCTGCGATTGCGAACCCTGGTAACGCACTGTTCTTTACCAGTACGCATGCGACGACGTCCACAATCGGCTCGCTTGGACCGGGAACGCTGGCCGTCGGCGGGGAGAATCTCTATAATTTCGGTCCACTGAATTACTTCCAGCGGCCCGACGAGCGCTACACTGCCGGCGCGTTCGCGAATTACGAGATCAATCCGGCGATCAAGCCCTATCTCGAATTCATGTTCATGAACGATCACACGCTGGCGCAGATCGCTCCTTCGGGCGACTTCGGCAACACGCTGACCGTCAACTGCGACAACCCGCTCATGTCTGCGGCACAGTCGGCGATTATTTGTGCCCCGGGGAACCTGATCAGCGGGTTCATTGGAAACTTCCCGGTTGCGGTAGGGGCCCCGTACAACACCGTTGGAAACGGTGTCGGCAGCACAACACCTATCGACTTCTTCAATCCGACCACTGGCCAGACATACAACAAAGCCTTCTTCGAATTGCTTCGGCGCAATACCGAAGGTGGCCCGCGTATAGCGGACCTGACGCACACCAGCTATCGCGGCGTGATCGGGACGAAGGGCGATCTCAGCAATGTCTTCTCGTACGACGCTTATTATCAGTACGGTCGGACAGAGTATCAGCAGGTCTACCGTAACGAATTCTCGGTCCAGCGACTCAATCGGGCTCTCGATGTCGTGGCGGTCGATCCGACCACTGGCCAGATTATCGAGCCCGTGGCCGGTACTCCGCTGCCGGCAAATGCTGTCATTGAATGCCGATCGGTGCTCGATACGAGCGATCCGAATTGCGTTCCCTATGACATCTACAGCGCCGCGGGGCCATCGCAGGCTGCGATCAATTACCTGAACGTATTCGGCGTCATCACAGGCCGCACCTCGGAGCAGATCGCGGACGTGAACTTTACCGGCGATCTGGGCCAGATGGGCTGGACCAGCCCGTGGGCAAGCGACGGTATCGGCGTCAACGCTGGTTGGGAATATCGGAAGGAATCGCTGCAACTCAGCCCGGATCAGGAATTCCAGACCAACGATCTGGCCGGCCAGGGATCCCCAACGCTTCCGGTCAGCGGCAACTTCCATGTGAACGAGCTGTTTGGCGAAGCGCGAATTCCGATCGTTCAGCACTCGGTGTTTGACGAGCTGACACTCGACGCGGGCTACCGCAAGTCCTGGTACGGCCTAAGCAACGGCCGAAAATATTCGACCGACACTTACAAGTTGTCGGCAGAGTTCGCGCCCATCCACGACGTTCGCTTCCGCGGTTCGTACAACCGGGCGGTTCGTGCTCCGAACATCCAGGAGCTGTTTGCACCGCAGTTCGTTGGCCTCGACGGCAGCGTCGACCCGTGCGCCGGACACACTATTCAGCCGACGGAATATGGCTGTATCGCGTCTGGCCTCGCGGCTGGCCGTGGCACACCGGCGAACCCGGCTGGCCAGTACAACGGTCTGCTTGGCGGCAACCCGAACCTGAGTCCGGAAAAAGCGACCACCAAAACCGTCGGTGTCGTCCTTCAGCCGCGCTTTATCCCGCGCTTCGCTTTGACTGTCGATTATTGGAACATCGACCTGAAGGACGCGATCCAGGGATTCGGCGCCGACGCAATCATCAACACTTGCGTCGCAAACTCGACGGCAACCTCTGTATCCCCCGCTTGCGCCTTGATCCACCGAAATGCGGCTGGTTCGATCTGGCTGACACCGGGCGGATTCATCAACGATGTTCCGAACAATGACGGCCGTATCAAAACGGACGGCATCGATGTCAGTAGTTCGTACAGCCAGAGGATTGGCGGCCTTGGCAACTTCTCCGCTTCGTTCCAGGGCACGTGGCTGGATCATTACAAGGTCAACAATGGCATCAGCGATCCGTACGAGTGCGCTGGCTTCTACGGCCCGACCTGCAGCGGCCAGACCGTTGCAAGCTCGTCGCCAATGCCGAAGTGGAGGCACAAGGCACGGTTGACGTGGGATTCGACCTTCGGACTCGGCCTCTCGCTTCAGTGGCGCTACTTCGGCAAGGTCACTGCCGAGACGCTCCAGACGAGCAACAACACGCTGAGCGGCGCGCCGAACAATTTCGGACCTACGTTGCACGTCCCGGCGTATAACTACTTCGATCTCGCAGCGACCTACTCGCTGTTCGATCACGCGCTCAACCTCAGAGCCGGCGTCAACAATATCTTCGACGTCGACCCACCTTTCGCGACAAGCGGGAACGCTAACAAAGGAGGGTCGAACCTCTGTCCGACCGGGCCGTGCAACGGCAACACCTACCCGGGTGGGTGGGATGCGCTCGGACGCTACATCTACGCAGGGTTCACTCTGGACTTTGCCCACCATGTGGCTCCGCCGCCTCCGCCTCCGCCGCCTCCGCCGCCTCCGCCGCCGCCTCCGGCAGCTCCGGCGACAATCACCTGCCCGGACGGTCTGGTGATCCTGGCGAACGAGACGTGCCCGACTCCGCCTCCGCCTCCGCCTCCGCCGCCACCGGCTCCGGAGCGTGGCTGACGCCAGGAATAAATAGGAGAGAGATCGGGGCGGTGGGTTTCGACCCGCCGCCCCTTTCTTATGCACGAACCGAAGCCTTTCCGGCTCCGCTCCAGGCGCTAAAAGGTTTGAATGACCGCCGTGCCCGCGATCGATGAACTCACTGCCAATGCCATCCGGGAGGCCGTGGCTGCGGCAAGCGCGGGCCGGACGGGCGAGGCCATCCAAATAGCAGAACGCGCTTTGGGTGAAGGCGGCGAGCCCGCCACTCTCTACGCTTTGCTTGGGTCACTCCACCTAAGGGGCGGGGATATGGATGCCGCCGTACGTCATTTGCGGCAGGCGAATGGTCTAAGACCCTCCGATCCCGTCGTCGCTTTCAACCTCGCGACGGCACTGGCCCAACGAGAGGATTATTCAGGCGCTTTGGAAGTTCTGCCGGTCAGATTAACGCAAGCCGACCCCACGATGCGGCTCGAACGGATGCGCGGGTTCCTGGCTCAGCAGCTGGAGCAATTTGAGGAGGCAGTCGCCTGCTACGAGCGTGTTGTCGCCGCGGCCCCCGATGACTGGGAGATGTGGAACAACCTCGGCAACGCGCGGCGCGGTCTCGGGGACGCACCGGGAGCGATCGACGCACTGCGTAGGGCCAGCGAGAGTAGCCCGCACAGCCCTCCAGTTCGCTTCAATTATGCGACCGCAATGGCGTGGGCAGGGCAGCAGGAGCAGGCGGAACGGGAATTCCGCGCAATGGCTCGCGATTTTCCGGAGGATTGGCGCCCGCTCAAAGAACTCCACGCGTTGCTCCGGCAGCAAGGGCGCGAAGACGAAGCAACGGAGCCGCTCAAGGAAGCAGTCCGGCGTGATCCGAAGAATGTCACATTACTTCTTGGTCTTGCGGCTCACCTTCTCGGCCAACAGCACCATGCGGAGGCCGAAAAGACCTACCGGCAGGTGCTGGCCATCGAGCCAAGCAACAAGCTTGCGTTCCTTGGCATCGCAACTGCGCTCGACCTCACTAATCGGACCGCCGACCTTGCCGCACTGGTTGAGGAAGCGGAGCAGGCCGGGATCGACGGTGACGGGCTGAGTTTCCTTCGTGCCTATGACCACCGTCGGGCCAAGCGCTACGCTGAGGGCCTGGAAGAATTGCGCAAGGTTCCGGACGATCTGGAAACTGCGCGCCGCCAGCACCTGTTTGGCCAACTGCTTGAAGGGGCAGGCGACTACGACAGCGCTTTCGCCGCGTTTGAGCGGATGAATGCGATAGCCCGCGAGGATCCATCCGACCCGGAATTACGCGCTGCCGGATACCGCCAGTTCGTCAAAACTCAGTCAGATTCATTGACTCCCGACTGGGCCCGATCATGGCGCCATCAGAAAGTCGACGAGCGGCCTTCGCCGGTCTTTCTGGTCGGTTTTCCCCGTTCGGGCACGACCTTGCTCGATACCATCCTGATGGGTCACCCTTCGACCGAGGTTCTCGAGGAAGAACCCGCGCTGGTCCACGCCATCGACGCCTTCGGCTCGTTCGAAGATATTGCGAACGCCGGGCCGGAAAAGGTGAAGCGAGGGCGCGACGCTTATTTCGAAACCGCTCGCACTCTAACGGCTCTCCAGCCCGGCCATCTGCTGATCGACAAAAATCCCCTGTCGATGAATAACGTGCCGATGATCCGGCGCTTGTTTCCGGATGCGAAGTTCATCCTGACTTTGCGGCATCCTTGTGATGTCGTTCTCTCCTGCTTCGTCACCAACTTCAAACCGAACAATGGGATGGCAAGCTTCCTGAAGCTCGAAACCGCGGCGGAGCTCTACGATCTCAGCTTCAGCTATTTCGAGCGCGCCTGCGAGCTGCTCCGGCCATCGGTACACACTGTAGTATACGAAAAGCTTGTCGCCGACCGCGACCGCGAGCTTCGGCAGCTGCTCCAATTTCTGAACCTGCCGTGGGACGAGCGAGTCCTCGATCACCAGTCTACCGCCCGAAGCCGGGGCCACATCAAGACGGCGAGCTATGCCCAGGTGGTCGAGCCAATCTACAAACGTTCGGCCGGTCGATGGCAAAATTATCGAAAGCACTTGGAACCCGTTTTCCCGATCCTGGAGCCGTGGGTGCGCAAGTTCGGGTATGAGCTCTGATGGCGGATGCTGCGACGCTTGTTTCTCAAGCTGACCGCGCGACGGCTGCCGGAGATCTGAAGACCGCAGAAGACCTGCTTCTCCAGGCCAGCGAAGCGGCGCCTGAAGATTTTGCGCTTTTCATGAAAATCGCGGCCCTGCAGCGCGGAACCGGGCGGCCGCAGTTGGCGCTGGCCAGTGTCCATCGCGCGCTGACCCTGAGACCGCTGGATTTCACCGCTCTGCTCCTCCGGGCAAGCTTGCTGCAGCGGATGAACGAGGCGACAGCTGGTGAGGCATGGTCTCACGCCTTGGCTCAGAAACCAGTAGGCGAGATTCCTCAACATCTCCACCCGGTCGTGGCCGAGGCGGAAGCTCGCGTGGAGAAGTGGACCGCAGAACGCGAAGCGAAAATGACGGCCGCGATGCAGCATGCGGAAGCCATCGCCGATCCGGAAAAGCGGCAGCGAATCCAGCGCTTCAGAACGAACGTGCTGAGACGCACGCGCCCATATCACAGCGAGCCCACCCACTTTCATTTTCCAGGCCTTGCCGAGCGGGAGTTCTTCCCGCGCAGATTGTTTCCATGGATCGAAGCGCTGGAGCGGGAAACGGACGCAATCGCGGCTGAAATGCAGGCGGTAATGGCAGCCGAGCGCGCCGAGCTCATCCCCTATGTTCAATATGCGGAGCACTTGCCGCTCGATCAGTGGCGGGAGCTGAACAACAACCGCGATTGGACCGCGATCCACCTGCTCAAGAACGGCGATACCGTGGCGGCAAATGCCGAGCTGTGCCCCCGCACAATGGCGGTGCTGACACAATGCGATCAGCCCTGCATTCGCGGCGGCTCGCCCAACGCGATGTTCTCGCTACTGGCGCCGGGGACGCACATTCCGCCTCACGTCGGAGTGAACAACACCCGTCTTGTCTGCCATCTTCCGCTAGTTGTTCCGGAGGGCTGCTGGTTCCGGGTCGGGGCGGAGACGCGCTTCTGGAAACGCGGAGAGGCTCTCGTTTTCGACGATACGATCGAGCATGAAGCGATGAACCCCAGCGACCGGCTACGCGTCGTTTTCATTTTTGACATCTGGCATCCCGACCTCACTGCCGTGGAACGCGACGCGGTGACGGCGCTTCTCGAAAGCGAGGGTGAGGCTCCCTCAACGGGCCTGTGATTAGTCAGCGCACGCCGATCCGAGACCAGGAAGATCTGGCGAGAAGAGCGCTCGCCGAAGGTGACGAAGACGTCGCCTTGCCCATAGTGCGTGCGGAGGCTGAACGGACCTCGAATGCCCGCCTGTGGCAGTGGGCCGGATTGCTTGAGCGCGCCATTGATGAACATGCGCAGGCGCTCGACAGCTTCGATAAAGCGGCTGCGCTTGCGCCGGCCGATGCCGGTATTGCTCATGGCCGGGCTCGTGCCGCGCTCGAAGCTGGAATTCCTGCGGCGAGCGAGCTGTTTCGCAGGGCTGTCCAGCTCGCCCCCGCCGACGGTGAGATCCTGGTTGGCTACGCAGCTGCGATGTTCGCCTGCGGACTTGGCGATCAGGCGGAGTCCATGCTCGATCTGGCCCTGTCGCGATCACCGCTGTGGCTGCAGGGCCATATTCAACTGGCCCAACTCCGCGCCACTCTGGGAAAGCGGGAGCTCGCAACCCAATCGGTGGAACGAGCACTTCGGTCCGAGTCGGGTCAGGAGGGGCTTTGGACGACCCTGTTCGGCATCCTGCTTCAGGCGCAGCAGTTCACCGAACTGGACGAGGCCATTTGCCGCGCTCGTGGGGCTTCGCTGAGCGATCAGACACTGGCGCTCTACGAGTCCATTGCAGCGGCCGAGCTCGGTCAGACCAGCCGAGCCGATAAACTGTTCACGAAAATGCACGATGATCTTCGGTCATCGGTCGAGGTCTGGCGAATTCGACACTTGTTGCGGAGCGGCAGGATCCCGGAAGCGATTGCCGCGATCGACGCAGACCTCGAAACGGATCGCGCAGCATTCGTTTGGCCGTACGCGACCGTCGCATGGAGATTGGCGGGCGATCCGCGGTGGGAATGGCTCGAGGGCGATCTCGACCGCCTGATTTCCGTTATCGACCTTAAATCCGAATTGCCCGACATCGGCCAATTGGATCGCACGCTTCGTGGGCTCCATCGGGCGAAGGGCGAATATCTGGACCAATCGGTGCGTGGAGGCTCGCAGACCGATGGCCCGCTTTTTTCGCGGACCGACCCAACGATCAGGGCGTTGCGGGCAGCAATCGTCAGCGCGGTCGAACGGTACATGCGCACTCTACCGGCACGCGATCCGCGCCATCCGCTGCTTGCTCCGCCAAGGGACCAGCGGATCCGCTTTTCAGGAAGCTGGTCCGTGCTTCTGCGAGGCGGTGGCCATCATTCCAATCACGTGCACCCACAGGGCTGGATCAGTTCTGCGCTTTATGTGTCGCTGCCGTCGCGTTCTCCCGATGAGCCCGAACGAGCCGGTTGGCTCACGCTCGGAGAGCCACAAAAGGAGCTTGGGCTGGAGCTAACGCCATTCCGGTACGTCGAGCCGCGGGTCGGGCGACTTGTGCTCTTCCCGTCCTGGATGTGGCACGGCACGATTCCATTCGAATCAGGGGAACGGCTCACCGTGGCCTTCGACGTGAGGCCGCCACTCTGATCTTCCGTTGGTCGAAATTGTCGTGCACAAAGAACGCAGTATGATACGGTTTACTGCCGATCAGCAGTGGAGTTGGAGAACATGCGCTTCTTGATTGCTTCGTTCGCGGCGGGCTCCGTCGCTTTGGCCATTTCGCCTGCCACTGCGCAATCGCAGCCGCAGCAAGCGACGCAAGCCACGGCACCTGCCACGGCTGCACCAGCCGATCCCGTAATCTGCGAGAAGGAAGAGGTTACCGGAAGCCGTCTCGCGACACGCAAGGTGTGCATGACTCGCTCGCAATGGGAAGATGCGCGTCGCCAGGATCGCATGAACCTTGAGAAGACTCAGACTCAGCGCGGAATGGAGTCGTCGGGCAAAGGCGGCTGATTGGCCATACCTGCAGGAACCTATTCCGCAGCCTCCGCAACGTCCTGCACCGGCGTCAACACCAGCTGACCGTCGCCTTCGTCGACCCGCACGGTGTCGCCGTCCTTCACCTTGCCTGAAAGGATCGCGTCGGCGAGCGGGTCCTGCAAATACTTCTGCACCGCCCGCTTCAACGGCCGCGCACCGTACACCGGATCGTAGCCGACTCGGCCCAGCCATTCGCGGGCGGCGGGCGTAAGTTCGAGGGTGATCTTGCGATCTTCGAGCAGCTTCTGGAGCCGCGCCACCTGGATGTCGACGATCGGCCCCATGTGCCCCGCGCCCAAGCGGTGGAACAGGATGATCTCGTCCAGCCGGTTCAGGAACTCCGGCCGGAAATGTGCACGCACCACCTCCATCACCTGCGGCTCGACCTTCTCGACCGGTTCGTCCTCGCCGAGATTGGCGAGGAATTGTGAGCCGAGATTCGAGGTCAGGATGATGATGGTGTTGGTGAAGTCGACCGTTCGGCCCTGGCCGTCGGTCAGGCGGCCGTCATCGAGCACCTGAAGAAGCACGTTGAACACATCGCCGTGCGCCTTCTCGACCTCGTCGAACAAGACGACCTGGTAGGGCCGGCGGCGAACCGCTTCGGTCAGGACTCCGCCTTCCTCATAGCCGACGTAGCCGGGAGGAGCGCCGATCAGCCGTGCGACCGCGTGCTTCTCCATGAACTCGCTCATGTCGATGCGGACCATCGCGGAGGCGTCGTCGAACAGGAATTCGGCGAGCGCCTTGGTGAGCTCGGTCTTGCCGACACCTGTCGGGCCGAGGAACAGGAAGGAGCCGAGCGGCCGGTTCGGATCTTGAAGACCCGCGCGGGCGCGGCGGACTGCGGCGGAGACGGCCTTCACCGCATCCTCCTGACCAATCACGCGAGCGCCGATCGCAGATTCCATCTGCATCAACTTCTCGCGCTCGCCTTCCATCATCCGCTCCACCGGGATCCCGGTCCAGCGGCTGACCACTCCGGCGATATCTTCGGCGGTCACTTCCTCGCGGAGCATCGCGCCCTTTGACGCAGCCTGGGCATCGACGAGCTGCTTCTCCAGCGCCGGGATCCGCCCGTATTGGAGCTCGCCTGCCTTGGCCAAATCGCCGCCGCGTTGCGCCTGTTCAAGTTCCAGCCGAGTCTGATCCAGCTGCTCCTTGATCTTCGCTTCGCTGGCGATCTTTTCCTTTTCGGCCTGCCAGCGCTGGGTCAGCTCGCTCGACTGCTGCTCCAGGTTCGCGAGCTCCTGCTCCAGCTTCTGCAACCGGTCCTTCGAAGCGGCGTCCTGCTCCTTCTTGAGAGCCTCGCGCTCGATCTTGAGCTGGATGATCCGGCGATCGAGATTCTCGATCTCTTCGGGCTTCGACTCGACCTCCATCCGGATCCGGCTCGCGGCCTCATCCGTCAGGTCGATCGCCTTGTCCGGAAGGAAGCGGTCGGTGATGTAGCGGTTCGAAAGCGTAGCCGCGGCGACGATCGCGGCATCCGTGATCCGGACGCCGTGGTGAAGTTCGTACTTCTCCTTGAGGCCGCGAAGAATCGAGATAGTGTCGGGAACGCTCGGTTCGCCGACGAACACCGGCTGGAAGCGCCGCTCCAGAGCGGCATCCTTCTCGATATATTTGCGATATTCATCGAGAGTGGTCGCGCCGATGCAGTGCAATTCGCCGCGGGCGAGCGCCGGCTTCAGCAGGTTTCCGGCGTCCATCGCGCCTTCGGCCTTTCCGGCGCCGACAAGCGTGTGCATCTCGTCGATGAAGAGGATGATCTCGCCCGCGCCCTGCTTCACCTCGTCGAGAACGCCCTTCAGCCGCTCCTCGAATTCGCCGCGATATTTTGCGCCGGCGATCAGCGCCCCCATATCTAGCGCAAGCAGCCGGCGGTCCTTCAGCCCATCGGGCACGTCGCCGTTGGCGATTCGAATCGCGAGTCCTTCGACAATGGCGGTCTTGCCGACGCCCGGCTCGCCAATGAGCACGGGGTTGTTCTTGGTCCGCCGCGCGAGCACCTGAATGGTGCGGCGGATTTCCTCGTCGCGGCCGATCACGGGATCGAGCTTGCCCTCGCGCGCCGCCTCGGTGAGATCGCGGGCATAGCGCTTCAGCGCGTCGTAGCGGTCCTCGGCCGATTGCGTGTCGGCGGTCCGGCCGCCGCGAAGCTTCTCGATTGCGGCGTTGAGGTTCTGCGGGCGCACCCCGGCATTTTCTAGGGCCTTCGCGACATCGGTGCCCTTGGCGAGAGTCATCGCCAGAAGAATTCGTTCAACGGTCACATATTGGTCGCCCGCTTTCTTCGCGACCTGCTCGGCCTGATCGAGGATCCGGATCGTGTCGCCGTCGAGCGCAGGGGCCTGAGTCGCGCCGCTTCCGGTCACCGCCGGGATCTTGGCGACGAGAGCGTCGGCCTCGCGCTGCCCCGCCTTTGCATCGCCGCCCGCGGCCTGGATCAATCCGGCGGCCATGCCCTGCTCGTCGTCGAGCAAAGCTTTCAGCAGATGCGCAGGCGCGATCCGCTGCTGGTGCTCGCGGACGGCAATCGTCTGGGCGGCTTGAAGGAAGCCACGCGCCCGGTCGGTCAGTTTCTCAAAATCCATTCATTCCCCCTTGTAGGTCGGGAGCGATATGGTGTTGCATATCAGCAACACAAGGGTCTGCAGCATCACTGCTGCGGCGCCTGGCCCTCCTGCGGTTGAGAAACGGGGACGGACGGCTTTGTTTCCGGCACTTGCGCTTGGACAGGTAAGGGCTGGCCCACCGAGGCGACGTCGCCAGGGTGAATCAGCGGCGGGCACAGGGCGAGAACCGCAGGATCCATGTTCCAGCGGCGGAACTTGGTGCTATCCACGTGGAAGCGCAGGAAGGCGTAGAAGCCGAGGCCGGCCCCGTACGGCTCTCCGTGCAGCGTGTGAACGTCGCAGAGGGACTTGATCAGCACCTCGCGGGTGATCGGCTTTAAAGGCACCATGTCGATTGCGGAATCTTCCTTGTGCGCGCTTTCGGGCGCTCCGCCAGCGCACTGGTTGAGGACCGGGTTGCGGTAGACCGACACCGGTTCGACCGGCCCGACCGTCGGGATTACGTAATCGCGGATATAGCGAAGCGTCTGGATGATGTGCGGCCATTCGCTGGCCGGCGGCACTTCGAACGGCTGCGCTCCGCACTCCTTCCAGGCGGTCGCGGTCCGGAGCAGCTGCCATGTCGGCACGATTCCGCCAACCTGAGCGGACTCGAGATAATCGTTGAATGCCTTGACCTGAATCGCGTGGTTCGGGTCGGCGAGATACCATGAGCGGTAGCCCGGCTCGTCCTGGCCCGCCGTGATGTAAGCCGCTGCGGGATCGGGCGCGGCTGGCGGAGCCGGGGCTGGCGCGTCTGCGGACGGAACGGGAGGAGCGGGCTGCGCGGCAGCCGGCGCTCCGGCAAACATCAGCAGCAACAGGACGAAGATCACTCGCATCGATCGGACGATAATCGCATCGCGCAGCTTGAAAAGCGCTGAATGGCCGTCCAGACCAGAAGAATGAGCCAGCCGATCGACGTCGACCTTCCGCACAAGCTCGGCAAGGACGAGGCGAAACGCCGGATCGGCGGCAATATCCACCGGCTCGGCGATATGATTCCGGGCGGCTCGGCCCAGGTCAGTTCGCATTGGGAGGGCGACACGATGAAGCTCAGTGTCGCTGCAATGGGCGAGGCGATCACCGCCGACCTCACCGTCTACGACGACCGGGTGCATTGCCACTTCATCCTGCCCGGGATGCTGGGCATGTTCGCGCAGCCGATCGCCGCAATGCTTCGCTCGAAAGGCAGCGACCTGCTGCTCGAGGACGGGCGGAAAGGCTGATGCGGCATTTCGCCGTCGTCGGGTCGGGGCCGGGCGGCTTCTACACCGCCGAGGCGCTGAACAAGGCCTATGGCGATCAGGCGCGGGTCGACATCGTCGATCGCTATCCCGTTCCCTATGGGCTGGTGCGCTTCGGGGTAGCTCCCGATCACCAGTCGCTGAAGGCCGTGTCGAAGCGCTACGACAAGGTGGTCGACAGCGCCGGGGTCGATTTCATCGGCAATGTGACTGTCGGCCGCGACGTGTCGATCGGCGAAATGCTGGAATTCTACGATGCGGTGGTGCTTGCGATCGGTGCTCCGCACGACCGCAAGCTCGGGATTCCGGGAGAGGATTTGCCGGGCGTGATCGGCTCGGCGGCCTTCGTCGGCTGGTACAATGGGCATCCCGAATTCGCCGACCTGAACCCGGATCTGTCGGGAAGCCACGCAGCGGTGATCGGCAACGGCAATGTCGCTCTGGATTGCGCGCGCGTGCTGTCGAAAGGGCGCAGCGAGTTCGACGGATCGGATATCGTCGGACATGCGCTCGACGCACTGGAGAAATCCTCGATCCGGACGGTGACCATTCTCGGCCGGCGGGGGCCGCTGCAGATCTCGATGACCCCGAAGGAGCTAGGGGAATTCGGGCATTTGCAGATCGCTTCGCCTGTGGTCGATCCCGCCGACTTTCCACCGGTCGAAGCCGATAACGCGCTCGATCCGGGGCAGCGCAAGTCGGTATCGATCCTCCGCGAATTCGCGGCGAACGGTCCCGACCAGTCGAAAGAGCGGCGGATCGTCTTCGATTTCTTCGCCCGGCCGGTGCGGATCGATGGTGGGGATCGCGCCGAGACAATCGTCGTCGAGAGAACGAGACTGGACGACAGCGGCCGCGCTGCGGGGACCGGCGAGATGTATGATGTGCCGGCGAGCCTCGTCATCTCCTGCATCGGTTATTCGACTCCGCCGCTGGACGGCGTGGCGTACGACGAGCGCGGCGGCAAATTCCTCAATGAGAACGGCAAGATCGCCGACCGCCTTTATTGCGTCGGCTGGGCGCGGCGCGGGCCGACGGGAACGATCGGCACCAACCGGCCGGATGGATATGAGGTCGCCGAGCAGATCGAGGCGCAGATGCCGCCAGGAAGCTCGTCCGATCGAGCCGGCGCGAACGGGCTAAAGGCGCTCCTGGCAACCCGCAACGTGATGCCGACGGACTATGACGACTGGCGTCGGATCGAGGAGACGGAAACCGCGAACGCCCGCCCGGGTGCGCCGAGAGAGAAGTTCGTTCGAGTCGACCACTGGCTGGGGGCGCTCGGCCGCTAATCGCCGCCTCCGTCCAGCCTCAGGACATGGCTTGCGCTTATGTCCACCCCCTTCTATCTAGCCGCGGCCTTGGCTCCCGCCGCGATCTAAGTCGCACTTCAAGCGGGTTCCGGTCGGGGAGTAGCTCAGCCTGGTAGAGCACTGTCTTCGGGAGGCAGGGGCCGGAGGTTCGAATCCTCTCTCCCCGACCATCGCGCCTGAAGGGCCATCCGGCGGATGGTCCGCGGCCGTGATCGCGGTGTTAACAGCGGATCGTTAACCATATCGGATTAAGCTTTCGGCGTGACCGGACTGTCCTCCCACGCGCGCCGGCTGCTGCGCATCGGCGCTGCGGCATGCGCCCTCGCGTGTGCGGCACCATCGGCTGCCGCCGATTTCGATCTGCTTTCAGCGAACACGCTTCAATTCACGGGCGATGCCCGCTTGAGCATTGCCGACGGGCCAAAGAGCTGGCTGCGTGGCGGATTCGGCAAGATCGACACCAGCGGCGATGGAAATGACTTCAGGCTGGAGCCGCGACCTGGCGAGGCGAACCTTGTCTGGACCCCGCAACTCGGCTGGGCCTTGTCCGGAGTGGTCGTCGGCGCGGTCAACGGCGGAGAACGCACCCAAGCAGGTGTTAGCCAAGCCTATCTCAGCTATCGCCCGATGCGGAGCCAGGGTCTCGCTTTTTCGGCTCGCGCCGGACTTCTGTGGCCGCCCGTCAGCCTGGAGCATGAGGGGCTGGATTGGCATGTGGCGGACTCGATCACGCCGTCGGCGATCAACAGCTGGATCGGCGAGGAAGTGCGGCCGGTCGCGGTTGAGGGCAATCTCGACGCATCTCTGGGTGGACAGCGGTTCCGGGCCACGGCTGCCGTCATGGCGGCCAACGATACCGCGGGCACGCTGCTGACGTTTCGAGGATGGGCGCTTAACGATCGCAAGACTCTGGCATTCGACCGCCAGCCGCTGCCGCCGCTGGGGCAGGATTTCCAAGGCTACCAGGCGCCGTTTACGCATCCGCTGATCGACTTGCACAAGGGCTTTGCCCATCGCCCCGGCTATTATGCCAAGCTGGCCTGGCAGCCGCCCATCCCAGTGAGGATCGAGTTCTTCCGTTACGACAACAATGCCAATCCTGAGGATTTCAACGCCGACATGGAGTGGGGGTGGCGCACCTGGTTCAACAATGTGGGGCTGGTGGCAAACCTCGGCGACGGAACGCAGCTCAAAGGGCAGGCGCTGGAGGGTCGCACCCGGATGGGGTTTAGCCAGGATGGCGCCCGCTGGGTGGACAATCGCTTCCGTTCCGCCTTTGCGCTCCTCACTCACCGAATTGGAGCTCTCGGACTGGCCGCGCGGGTTGAGGCTTTCAATACGCGCAATCGCGGCAGCATTATTGGCGAGGAATATGACGAAGCCGGCTGGGCCGAGATGGTGGCGGCGAAGCGCGATTGGGGCAAATTCACCGGCTTGATTGAGTTGCTCCACGTCTCCAGCAAACGAGATCAGCTCGAGGAAGCTGGGCTCGAGGCGCGGCAGCGCCAGACCCAAATCCAGGCCGATTTGCGATTTCGCTGGTAACCATAAGCTTTGAACCGCCTGTTTACCTGCAGCGACTAACAGGATGGCATGTTGCGCCAGCTTCTGATCGGCGCTGCCGCCGCGCTAACGGCGGTGCCGCTTGCCGCGGCGCCGTTGACCGTGCGCGTTGTCGATGCTCGCGGGCACCCGGTCGCGGATGCGGTCGTTACCCTTCGCCCTCAAGGCCCGGGACATCCAGCGCGTGTCGCCGGGCCATATGTAATGGCGCAGCAGAACATGCAATTTCACCCGTTCGTACTGGTGGTGCCGGTCGGCGCCACAGTCTCCTTCCCCAACCGGGATTCGACCAAGCACGACGTTTACTCTTTCTCACCGGCCAAGCCTTTCGAGCTGAAGCTGTTCGCCAAGGACCAGACCCGCTCCGTTCATTTCGACCGGCCGGGAATCGTGGCTCTCGGCTGCAACATCCATGATCAGATGACCGCGTTCATCGTCGTCACCGACAGCGAATGGACGGCCAAGACCGATGGCCGCGGAGTCTTCACCTTTGCCGATGCTCCCGATCAGCCGGCCCGGCTGACGGTGTGGCACCCCTATTTGCGCGCCCCGGGCAACAGCGTAGCGAAGTCCATACCTCCGGGCGATCGCGGCGAGAGCTTCACTGTCGCGCTCAGGCCGCCGCCCATGCCAATGCCGGCCTACTGACATGCTCGTTTCCGCGCTGCTCCCGCGACAGCTGTCGGTGAAGCCGTTCCGGTCCCTCAGCACTCGCCTCACGGTACAGTTCGCAATCGTGTTCGCGGCGGCCATGCTGGCCGTGTCGGCAGCGCTCTGGACCTTCATCGCCGGTGATACCTCCAAGCAGGTCGAACATCAGCTGCAGACGAGCGGCGCGGTCTACGATCGCTTGTGGGACCAGCGCGCGCATGAAATGCAAAACGCCGCGCAGCTGCTCGCGCGGGATTTCGGATTTCGCGCAGCAGTCGCGACCGGCGATACTGCGACCGTTCAATCCGCTCTTCGAAATGCGGCCGCCCGGTTGGGTGTGCGAACGGCCTTCATCGTCGGTCTCGACGGCAAAGTTATCGGGATCGACCCGGCGGTCTCCGGGCAGGAGGCAGACCGGCTTTGGCAGCCGCTCGACGACGGTCAGCTTTCCGGAGTTGCGACGCTCGCCGGGAAGCCGCGCCGGCTGGTCGCCGCACCCGTCCTCGCGCCGATGCTGATCGGTTGGGTGGTCTTTGCACCGGAGCTCGACAAGCACGAGATGCTTTCGCTCGAGCGGCTTTCCGCAATCCCTCTTCACGCAGCAGTTCTGGTCGAAAGCAACGGCCGCTGGTCGCAAGCGACCGGAAGCATCTCGCACGTGCCGGATTTGCCGGAGCAGATGCGCTCCGGTCGGCTTCAGCGCGATACATCGCTGCAAGTGGATGTCGATGGCCAGCGCTCGATCACTCTGGCCAAGCCGCTCCTGACCTTCTCGAGCGGCGACCGCGCAATCCTGCTCCTCGCCTATCCCAAATCCGAAGCGCTCGCGGCTGCACGCCGCCTCCAGCTGGCGCTCGCGTTGTTGACATTGCTCGGTCTGGCGCTTGCGGCCCTCGCGACCTGGCGCGCGGCGGCGCGGATCACGCAGCCGCTGGCTCGACTCGACCATGCCGCCGAAAGCCTGGCGAAGGGCGAACATGTCGAAGTTCGGGTGCGCGGGCGCGATGAGCTGGCGAGGCTGGCCGGCAGCTTCAACTCGATGGTGGCCAAGATCCAGGAGCGCGAGCGCCGGATCGCCCAGCTCGCCTTCAATGACGTCCTGACGGCCCTCCCGAATCGAACGATGTTCCAGCAGCAGCTGGAGCACGCATTCCGCTCGCTTGCCGGAGAAGATACGAGGATCGCACTCCACTGCCTCGACCTGGACCAATTCAAGGCAATCAACGACACGCTCGGCCACCCGGCCGGCGACGCGTTGCTGGTGGAAACCGGGCGACGATTGACGGAGGCAGCGCGCGGCCATTTCGTCGCCCGTCTCGGCGGCGACGAGTTCGTCGTGCTCCAGATCGTTCGTGGCGAGCGCAATGCAGCCGAGCGGCTGGCAGAGAGCCTGATCGAAGCGGTTGGCCACCGGCTGACGATCGAGGGCGCGCAGCTGGTGCCGTCAACCAGTATCGGCATCGCAATCGCGCCCGGCGACGGGGCAGATGCAGGGACACTGCTCAAGAACGCGGACCTCGCGCTTTACCGCGCAAAGGAGGCCGGCCGGGGGACTTACGCCTTCTTCGAGACCGGCCTCAACGAACGGGCGCAGGAACGCCGCCAGCTGGAAACCGATCTCCGCCTCGCGCTCGAACGCGGGGAGTTCGAAGTCTATTACCAGCCGCTGTTCGATCTTCAGCATAACCGGATCTGCTCGTTCGAAGCGCTTCTGCGCTGGCACCATCCCAAGCGCGGCCTGGTCTCGCCGGTCGAGTTCATCCCGGTGGCGGAAGATACCGGCCTGATCGTTCCGATTGGCGCCTGGGCGCTTCGCGAGGCGTGCCGCGGCGCCGCCGGGTGGCCTAACCACATCCGGGTGGCGGTCAACGCCTCCTCCGTCCAATTCCATCGCGGCGGATTTCACGAGACGGTGGTGCAGGCGCTCGGCGGCTCGGGTCTGGACCCGTCACGGCTGGAGATCGAAATCACCGAATCCATCTTCCTCGAAGGAAGCGAGGCGACCCTGAAGCTCCTCCACGGCCTGCGCGGCCTGGGTGTCCGCGTGGCGCTAGATGACTTCGGCACCGGCTATTCGTCGCTCAGCTATCTGCAGAGCTTCCCGTTCGACAAATTGAAGATCGACCGAAGCTTCATCCAGAACATCCTCACCCGCCCCGGCGCCAGCGCGATTGTCCGGGCGATCACCGACCTCGCACGGGCATTAGGGATCGAGACCACGGCCGAGGGCGTCGAGGAGACCGCCCAGCTCAACGAGCTGCGAGCGCACGGCTGCACGTCGGTTCAGGGCTTCCTGTTCGCTCAGCCGATGCCGGAACGCGAGGTGGCCAAGCTCCTGGCGAGCGACGCCACGCGGCACGTCGCCTGATCAAGAGCGGTCGAGAGTTTCCGGGCCGATCTCCGATATTGTCGTGCAGCCCGTCAGGGCCATCGCCACCTTCATCTCGGCCTCAATAAGCTTGAGGACATGCGCGACTCCAGGGCCGCCTCGTGCGCCGAGCGCATAGACCCAGGCTCTGCCCAGCAGAACGAAATCCGCGCCGAGCGCCAGCATCCGGACCACATCCAGCCCCGAGCGAACGCCGCCATCGGCGAGGAGCTGGATTTGGCCTCCCACAACATCCGCGATGCGCGGTAAAGCGCGCGCAGTGGACGCAACTCCGTCGAGCTGACGGCCACCGTGATTGGACACCACAATCGCTTCGGCGCCGCTCGATGCCGCCTGCCGAGCATCCTCGGGATCGAGGATGCCCTTGATAACCAGCGGGCCCTTCCAGCGCTCGCGCACCCATTCCACCTGTTTCCAGCTGACGCTCGGCTCGAAATTTGCGTGGATCCACGCCTGGAAGTGGGCGAGCGGAGCACGTTTGCCGACCACGGATTCCAGATTGCCGAGGCTGATCGGCCGGCCGTTAATGCCGACGTCCCATAGCCACTGCGGCCGAGTGACAAGGTCGGCCCAGCGGCGGGGACCGCCTCCAGCCGCACGGGCGTCGCGATAGCGCGCTCCGGGGACGGGAAGGTCGACCGTCAGCACCAGGGCTCCGCACCCCACCGCCTTGGCGCGATCGATCATGTCGGCGGCAAAGCCCTTGTCCTTGACGAAATAGAGCTGGAACCACGGAACGTGGCCGCACGCGGCCACTTCCTCCAGCGAGCAGGCGCTGACGGTCGAGAGCGCGAACGGAACGCCCGCGGCCGCTGCGGCTTTTGCCGCCTGCACCTCGCCGCGGCGAGCATAGAGGCCTGACAGGCCGACGGGCGCCAGGCCCAGCGGCATCGACCAGCCCTTACCGAACAGCTCGGTCGAAAGGTCGATTGAGGAGACGTCGCGAAGGACGCGCTGTCGGAGGGCGATCGCCTTCAGATCCTCGAGGTTCCGCCCGAGCGTCACCTCGTCGTAGGATCCACCGTCGATATATTCGAACAGGAAGCGCGGCAGCCGGGCCTTGGCGAGCGCTCGATAATCGCTGACGCTCGCCGGGAGCCTCATGCCGGGACTTGCTGCTTGTCCGGATGAGCGGCGGCGAAGGCAGGCAGAGCGACGGCATTCGCTTCCGTCCGAAGCAGTGTCGGATAGGCGTCCAGCGGGACGTTGAACCTGCGCGCGTTAAACATCTGCGGCACCAGGCAAACGTCCGCCATCGTCGGCCCATCGCCGAACAGGAAAGTTCCGGCGCGGTCCTTCGCCAACACCTCGAGCGCGCCGAACCCCTCCTCGATCCAGTGCCGGTACCAGGTATCGCGCGCCTCCTCGTCCTCACCGAGTTCGTCGCGCAGATAGTGAAGGACTCGCAGATTGTTCAGCGGATGGATGTCGCAGGCAATCGTCAGCGACAGTGCAAGCACATGCGCGCGCGCCGCGACCGAGGCGGGCAGCAGCGGCTGGTTTGAGAAACGGAAGTCGAGATAGGTGATGATCGCCAGGCTCTGAGTCAGCCGATGCCCGTCGATCTCCAGCATCGGCACGAACCCTTGCGGGTTGAGCGCGTGGTAATCCGCGCTCTTCTGATCGCCTCCGGCCAGGTTGACCTGACGGCTCTCATACTCGACGCCCTTGAGGTTCAGCGCGATCCGCACCCGGTATGCGGCGGAAGAGCGGTAATAATCGTAGAGGATCGGGCGGGTCATCGCGGCCGAAAGTTCACAAAGTTCATGGACATACGCGTGCGCGTACGCGCGAACGAGCGCGCGCGAGAGAGATCGAGCATCCAAGATCGGTCATGCTGGGTCTTCAACACGCGCGAGGGGATGCCACCGCGGACCCGCATAGGACAGCAAAAAATCCGCCCTTGCGACCGGCGGCATTATTGTACCTGCGTCAGCACGAAGGCGAATGCCTCGGCCAGCTCGTGCAGGCTCTCCCAACGGCCGGACTTGCCGCCATGGCCCGCGCCCATGTTGATCTTCAGGAGCAGCAGGTTGTCGTCGGTTTTGGTGGCGCGGAGCTTCGCGGCCCACTTCGCCGGCTCCCAATAAGTGACTCGCGGATCGTTTAGGCCCCCGGTAATCAGCATCGGCGGGTAATCCTGCGCCCGCACATTGTCATAGGGCGAATAGCTCCGGATCAACTCGAACGCCGCCTTGTCCTTCAAAGGATTGCCCCATTCGGGCCACTCGCCCGGGGTCAGCGGCAGGCTGTCGTCCAGCATGGTGTTAAGCACGTCCACGAACGGAACGTCGGCGACCACCGCGCCCCACAGTTCCGGATTCGTGTTAGCGACGACTCCCATCAGCTCGCCGCCCGCCGAGCCGCCATTGATCGCGATCCGCCCCGCGCGCGTGAACTTCGCCTCGATCAGCCCTTTCGCTGAGTCGACAAAGTCGGTGAACGTGTTGGTGCGCTTGTCGAGCTTGCCTTCGAGGTACCAGTTGTAGCCGAGATCGTCGCCGCCGCGGATGTGGGCGATGGCGTATGCCCAGCCGCGGTCGAGGAGGCTCATGCGAGCGGTGGAGAAGCCCGGCGGGATGGCGTGGCCGTAGGCGCCATAGGCGTAGAGGAACAGCTTGCCTTCGCCGTTCTTCTCAAAGCCCTTGCGATAGACGACCGAGACCGGCACCTGCTTGCCGTCGCTGGCCGGCACCATGAGCCGCTCGGTCGCATATTGCGAGTCATCGTATCCCGACGGGATTTCCTGAACCTTCAGGACCTCGAGCTCGCCGCTGGCCGGGTGGTAATCGTAGACGGTAGCGGGCGTCACCATCGACGAATAGCCGATCCGGTAAGCTTCGGGCGCGAACTCCGGATTGCCCGCGAAGCCTGCGCTGTAGCTCGCCTCCGCAAACGGGATCCGAGTTTCCTGGCCGTCGTAGGTGCGAAGGATCAGCTGATCGAGCCCGTCGATCCGTTGGTGCATCGCGATGTGATCGCGATAGGAGGCCGCGCCCATCAGATAGACGCGGTCGGAGCCGGGGATCACCGTCGTCCACTCGGCCGGTTTGGCAGGATCGGCTTCGGCGAGGCGGAAGTTCACATGCTCGTCGTTCGTGACGATCCACAGCTTTCCGTGCGCCGCATCGGGGGAATATTCGCGGCCCTGCCTGCGCGGCGAAACCAGCACCGGCTCGGCAAGCGGATCATTCGACGGAACGAAGCGGACTTCGGTCGTGGTGTTGTCGCCAGTGGCGATGAAGATCAGGCTCCGGTCCTGCGACTCGTCAATTCCGACGGAGAAGCCGAGGTCTTCGGTCTCCTCATAGAGGGTTCGGTCCTCGCCGGTCGCGGTGCCGAGGCGGTGATAGCGGGCACGGTAGCTTCGCCAATTGTCGTTCACCTCGGTGAACACGATTCCCTTGCTGTCGCTGGTCCAGACGGGCGACCCGATCCCGACTTCGGTGATCGTCTCGATGTCCTCACCGGTCGAAAGATCGCGAATCTTGAGCACGAAGCGTTCCGATCCGTTGGCGTCGGTCATCGTCGCGAGAAGCTTGCCGTCCGGGCTGACTTCGAGCGCGCCGAGGCGGAAATAGTCCTTGCCTTCGGCTTCCTTCACTTCGTCGAAAATCAGCTCGGCAGTGTCCTCTTCAACCTCGTTCGTCCTGAGCGAAGTCGAAGGGCGCTCCTCCAAGGTTTGTGCGAGACGCCCTTCGACTGCGCTCGCCTCGGGCTCGCTCCGCTCAGGACGAACGGGACTTTTCGCTTTCTCCGCCGGCCCTTCGGCTCCGCTCAGGACAGGTTTTCGATACCAGCTTCGGTATTGAGCGCCGGGCTGGAACTTCCACCAATAGAGCCAGTCGCCGTCCTTGATCGGGACCGAGCTTTCGTCCTCCTTCAACCGACCCTTCATCTCCTGGAACAGCTGTTCGATCAGTGGCTTGTTCGGCTCCGCCCATTGCTCGAAATACGCATTCTCCGCCTTCAGATAGGCGAGCACATTTTCGTCGGTGACGTTGGGATAGCCCTGGTCGCGGAGCCACGCCCAGGGATCGTCAACCGAGATGCCATGATGTTCGAAGCTGTGCGGGCGCTGCTCTGCGCGCGGCGGCGAAAGGTCGGCGGTGCTGCTCATTCGCCGCTCTTAGCGCAGCGGGCGGTAACGGAAAGTGCGGGAATGTGTGAAACCCGTGGAAAGGGAGCCCTCTCCGCGATACAGTTCGGGATATGCGTCCCGTATCTCTCACGGTCAGCATCGGCTTGCTGACAGCCGCTTGCGCGACCGTGCCGCAGGCGACGCTTGAAGACAGAACCTTGTCATATGGGTGCAACGACGCGGTTGTGATCGGCACGGTAACGAACGGGGCTTTCGCGGCAGTCAAAGCGAACGGCGACATACTTGGACACGGTTGGGTTTCAGCGACGCTGCGCGCGCGTAAGGTCGTAAGAGGAGCCCGTCTGCCAGCCGTTCTACCGGTCAGGTATTTTGCTCACACCTACATGCGACAAGACGAACCCTTCATGCTGGTGTTGAAGCGCGTCGATGCGCGTTACGAGATTGAGACGGGACAGTTGATGCGACTGCGACCTCTGCTCGCCAGCCACTGCGACTGAACGTCTGGTTTGGGTCGAACGCGGACGCTCGCTCAGGCTTGGCCGATCTCGCGCAAGAGCTGCGTAAACCACGGCGCTGACACGTCGAATTTCTTGCCGCCCTTGATCCGATCGAACTCGATCGCGCGAAGCTCGTCGCCGCGTTCCTCGTCCTGGCCCACCACTCCAGACTCGCCGCGAAGCGCAGCGTCGACGGCGTAATCGGTGCACTTTCGGATCAGCGCCAAATCGGCGGCGTTTGCGGCGGCCGAGCGCGAGAAATAGCCGCTCTTCTGCACCAGCACCTTGTCGGCGCCGAGCTCGGCGGCGAACTGCTTGGCGAACCACTGGCCGGGGTTGACCTTGTCGAGCATCACGTGGCCGAAGGGATCGCGCGGAACTTCCTCGCCGGCCGCCTCCATCGCGGCGACGATTTCGCTGACGCCTGCCCCTTCGGAAATGAACAGGTTCACGCAATCTTCGCGGTCCATGATCGCGCGCAGCCGCTTGGCTTCCTCGGCAATGTCGAACGGCTTCTCGGGCAAGAAGACGCCGTGAACGTCCCAGCGAATGGGCGTGTTGTCGAGCCAGTTGGCGAATTGCGCCTGCTTCACCCATTGGTGGTGGGCGAGAGCGGTCGCGGCGGTGAGCCAGCCGCAGTTGCGACCCATCACCTCGTGGACGATCAACATCCGCGGGTTGGTCGAATGCTCGGCAATGATGTTGCGGGCGTAGAGCGCGCCCTGCTCGGCAGCGGTCCACGCGCCCAGCGACTGCCGGATCGGGATCACGTCGTTGTCGATCGTCTTCGGCAAACCGACGACCGTCAGCTCATAATTGTTGTCGCGGAGATAGGCGGCGAGGTCCGCTGCCGTGCCGTTGGTATCGTCGCCGCCGATTGTGTGCAGGACATCGACCCCGTCGCGCCGCAGCTGCTCGGCCGCGACGTGGAGCGGGTTCTCGCCTTCCTTGACCAGCCCGCGCTTCACGCAATCCTTGACGTTGGTGAGCTTGACCCGGCTGTTGCCGATCGGGCTTCCGCCGAACGCGTGAAGCCGTCCGGCCTCGGCGCGTACTTGCTCGGTGACTTCGGCGGAATCGCCGGTCAGCAGGCCTGCATAGCCGTTCTTGTAGGCGATGATGCGGGCGTCGGGCGCGACCTCGCTGTATCGCTCGATCAGTCCTCCGACAGCGGAGGAGAGGCAGGGGGCGAGACCGCCGGCGGTGAGCATGGCTACGGTTTTGACTGGCATAGGCGGACCCTTTGCCAAGACTTTTCGGCCGATGCCAGTCCGTTGCCGTGCCGGAACGTACCGGCTACCTAAGCCCAATGAATTACGAGACAAATCCGTCGGGCGGAACCGGCGACGATGCCCCGCCGCCCGGCTGGAAGCGTTATCGCGAAGCGGCGTGGCTTGCCGCGCGACTCTGGAGCGGGGTCGGCCATTTGGGCCCGCGCGGGCCCGTGGACGGGCCGCCGGCGCTGGTCATTCCCGGGTTCCTGGCCAATGACCGGACAGCGATGGAGCTGCGGCGCTCCCTGGCGGCGGACGGCTGGCGAGTGCATGGCTGGGGGATGGGTCTGAACCGAGGTGCAAGCGCCGACATCCTGCACCGGCTGCGCGAACGCCTCGACGAGATCTGGGACGGCCGCCCGATCCTGGTTGTCGGCTGGAGCCTTGGCGGGCTGTTCGCTCGGGAGCTTGCCCGGGAAGAGCCGAATCGTGTCCGCGCGGTGGTCACTCTGGGATCGCCCTTTTCCGGAAGTCCCCGGCAGAACAATGTGTGGCGGCTTTACGAGTGGGTTGCGGGCCACAGCGTGGATGATCCGCCGGTGCCGCATTCTCCAGACAAGCCTCCCGTCCCGACGCTTGCCCTCTGGTCTTCGGAAGACGGGCTCATCGCAATCCGCGCTGCCCGCGGTCTCCCGAACGAGCGCGATGCGATTGCGGAAATCCGCTGCTGCCACATGGCATTCGGAGTGTCCGGCAAAATCACTCGTCAGGTCGCGCGCGAGATCCGCAAATTCCTGGACCAGACCGAACGCTAGAGGTGGCTTATCATTCCTTCCATGCAACCTTGTGCCGCTTGCGTGTTTCTGGTGATGGCAGAGCAGCAATGCCGTTGGGGCTCTGCTAAAGTGTAAGGACCGCAGGAGACGAACCATCGCCAACTTCATGTTCGCGACTGGGATCGAAAACAGCATCCCGACCATCAACAACGGCAAGACCCGCGTCGACGAGATGGAGCTTTGCGGCTTCTACAAGCATTGGCGCGAGGATTTCGAATTGGTGGTGGAGATGGGGATCCACTACCTTCGTTTTGGCCCGCCCATCTACAAGACCTATCTCGGCCCCGGGAAGTACGACTGGGAATTTTCGGACCGGACCTTCGCCGAGCTGAGGCGGCTCGACATCACTCCGATCGTCGACCTCTGCCACTTCGGCGTGCCGGACTGGATCGGCAATTTCCAGAACCCCGATTTTCCGACACTGTTCGCCGACTATGCCGGCGCCTTCGCGGATAGGTACCCCTGGGTGCAGCTCTACACGCCGGTCAACGAGATGTTCATCTGCGCGATGTTCTCGGCGAAATATGGCTGGTGGAATGAGCAGATGCGGACGGACACCTCGTTCGTCACCGCGCTCAAGCATATCGTCAAGGCCAATGTTCTGGGGATGCTGGCGATCCTGAAACGCCGCGCCGACGCCATCTTCATCCAGTCGGAGTCTTCGGAATATTTCCACGCCGACAGCCCGAAGGCGATCCACATCGCCGAGCAGTTGAACTCCCGCCGATTCCTGTCGCTGGACCTGAACTACGGCCGCCGGGTGGACAGCGAGATGTACGAATATCTGATGGATAACGGGATGACGAAGGAGGAATACCACTTCTTCCTCGACAACCGGCTGAAACAGCACTGCATTCTCGGCAACGATTATTACCGCACGAACGAGCACCGCGTGTTCGAGGACGGGCGAACCACCGCCTCGGGCGAGGTGTTCGGCTACACCGAGATCACGCGCCAATATTACAATCGATACCGGCTTCCGGTGATGCACACGGAAACGAATCTGTCGGAAGGCGCAGTCGGCGATGAGGCCGTGCAATGGCTCTGGAAGGAATGGGCCAATGTCCTTCGGCTGCGCAACGTCGGCATCCCGACGGTGGGTTTCACCTGGTACTCGCTAACCGACCAGGTGGATTGGGATACGGCGCTGCGGGAGCAGAACGGACACGTGAACCCGCTCGGGCTCTACGATCTCAACCGCAATATCCGAAACGTGGGCCGGGCCTACAAGCGGCTGATCCGCGACTGGCGCGAAGTTCTTCCGGCCTCAAGCCTGTGCCTGACGGTGCCGATCGTTCCGCCTTCGCACTTCTACACTGAGGGATCCCGCGAGCAGCAGGAAAAGGCCGAAAAGCGGCTGGAGCACGAACCGGCAGACTTTCAATCAGGCGACGGGACGGCCTAGCTCAGGCGACGCGGCGGATTCGTTCCTTGTCGCCGCGGTCGAAAGGAATCTTCTCCAGCTTCTGCCGGAGTTCCTCGATGCCGCTGTCGGGCTCAACGACGCCTCCGGTGTATCGGGCATCGCATTCCGCTTCTTCGCTGGTCAGTTCGCGGAGGTACGAAATCGTGAGGCGGCGTCCGAAGACGTCGTCGCCGCGCAGCCTGAGCTCGGGCTCCGCATCCTCGGGCAGGTTGTCGCGAACCGCGGTGAGGACGTTGATCAGCGTGTCGAGCGACGTGTAGTCGCTGATCTCGATGAAATCCTTGACGCGTCTGGCCATCACCAACCTCCCCGTACCCGGGGCCTCAATATCCGGCGCCGGAATCCCGACGCAACGTCAAATGCATATTTATCCCCAAGGAAGTTTCGCATCCGTGAACAATCGCTTTGCCTGAGGTTCAAAATATGGATCAAATCTCCCTCGCTTCCGGTCAGTTGGCCGTAGAGCTTGTTCCATCGGTCGGCGGCGCCATCGCCAGGTTCGACCATGTTGAGGGAGGCCGCCGGACCGCAGTGCTTCGGGCGGCCCCCAATCTTTTAGAGAACATCCGTCAGGCCTCATGTTTCCCACTGATCCCGTTCGCCAACCGGATTCGCGGCGGATGCTTTCACTTTCGAGGCAGGGAGGTTCGTCTCCCGCCCCGCTTCCCCGGCGAATCGCTCCCGATTCACGGCCAGGGCTGCCTTGCCAGCTGGCGCGTCGAAACCGCCTCGGCCAGAGCGGCTGTGCTCGCGTTCAGCCATTCTCCCGATGAATGGCCATGGGCTTATGAATCGCGCCAGCACCTCACACTCAGCGAAAATTGCCTGACCGTTCGGCTCACCTGCAGGAACCTGTCCGCCGAACAAATGCCCTGCGGGCTTGGGCTGCACCCGAGTTTCAATTGCGGCGCCGGAACGCGCATCCAGACCTTCGCGGAGGAAGTGCTTGCGGTTGACGAGAACTGCCTGCCGGTCGAGCGGCTTCCCGCGACCGGGCGTTACGACATTTCCGACAACCCGATCTGTTCGCGCGATCTCAACAACGGCTATTGCGGCTGGAGCGGCCGCGCAATTTTCAACGATCCCGATTGGCCGTTCGAGCTCGAATTGTCCTCACCCGACGCACGCTTCCTTCAGATCTATTCGCCGGTCGGAACCGGTTCCTTCGATGCGGAGCCGGTTAGCCATGCCAACGCTGCCCTCAACGAGCCGGAAGAAGATTGGCCGGCGCTGGGCATCCGGCTGCTCGAACCGCAGGAGGAAGCGGATTTCGAAATGCGCGTTGAGGTCCGAATCAAGTGATTCGCCGCGGTTGAACGGCGGTGAAGCCGCCTCTATAGCCTCGGCCTGCTGCTTGTGCTCGGCCTTCCCCCGGAAGGCCTGCGCGCTTCGCATCCGGAGACGTGGGTGAGTGGCTGAAACCAGCGGTTTGCTAAACCGCCGTACGGGGGATTCCCGTACCGAGGGTTCGAATCCCTCCGTCTCCGCCACTTCGAAGAGCAGCCTTCCCACAAACGAAGCCGACAGCCGCTTTTCAATAGTCCTGCGGCCGTGCGAGCGCCCGATGGGCGCGGCGCCCATCGGCTCTCCTTACTATTAGCGTTTGCGCGCAGCCCCGGCAGATCTCGCCGCCTGGATTTCCTGCGTCGTCACCGTTCCATCGTGATTGGCGTCCAGTTTATTGAACGTCGCGAGGGGACCCGCGGAATAATCGGCGAAGCTCACCTTTCCGAGGTTGTGCTTATCCATCTGCTGGATGATCTCCTGAGGAGATCGGGTCTTAACGGGCGGCGCGCCGGCGACGAATTCCGCGGTGCTGAGCTTGCCATCGTGGTTGGTGTCCAGGCGCGTGAACTCAGCGCTGATCTTTTGTTGCTGCACGTTCTGGAGCTGCTGGAACTCCTTTTGTTGCGCGGCGGCGATTTCGTTCTCCTCGATGTAGCCATCGTGATTCGTATCCACCGCATCGAACCGAGTCTTGACGTTGGCGAGGAATTCGGCGCGCGTAATCGGCTTTGCGGGTTGACCGGCCGGAGCTGTGGCTGGAGTGACTATTCCATTGTGGGCGCGCTTATCGAAATCGGCGAGCGGCGCTGCTGAATAATCGGCAAAGCTGACTTTCCCAAGTCGGTGCTTGTCGATCTGACTTATGATCTGCCGTGGCGTCTCACGCATTTTCAGTGGCGGTGCGGCGGCTGCGAATTCGGCCTGGCTCAGCTGCCCATCGTGATTGATGTCGAGGCGGTTGAATTCAGCGTTCAGGCGCTGGTCCTCCGTCGAAGTCAGGCGCTGGGCGTTTGTCTTCTGGGCAGCGGCGATCTCGCTCTCCTCGATATACCCGTCGTGATTGGTGTCGATCGCATCGAACCGGGCCTTCACCTTTGCCAAGAATTCAGCGCGCGTAATCGGCTGAGCAGGTTGCACATCCGCTTCCGGAGCCGCCGCCGGGCGATGTTCCTTTGTTGTCGTAACGGCCATTGCCGCGCTCGCTCCCATCGCCCCAGCAATCAGTGGGAGGTAGATCATTCGGAACATTGAAATCTCCTATTTGAACGTCTGGGCGCCTCGATTGTGATCCCGCGTGCGCGAGTTACGGCCCCCGCGGCCCCTCCTTTCGGAGCAACCCGAAAGCTGCATACGATCAAAAGTCCGTGGCGTTCGGGTTTGGTTGCCGGGGTCTACGCAGTCAACCCTGGCGCGGCTGAACAGCAGCTTACCGGCCTCCAACCGGGCGGGAAAATCCTGCAAACTTTTTTTGGAACAATTTGAATTTTACGTTTGCGCAGAGGGGGAGTTCGGTAAGGCGCGCACCGGTTGTGGCTTGACCGCAACAGCGGCATCGCGGGGATCGCGGAAACCCAAAGTCGATTAATCTCCGATGATTGATTTTGCTGTTTTCGAGGCATATCAGACAGCATCTCGCACCAGCTTTCGCTGGCGGCCTATTCGCGCGATTCGGGGCTCGGGGTATCGCGTGGGCTGCACATCGGGAACTGGTGCGCAAGAGACCCCGCGTGTCGCGGAAAAACAGGGGATAATAATGACTACGACTCATCGGCGTATTGCGCTGCTTACGGGCGCTTCGATTGCAGCTCTTGGTGCGGCCACTCCGGCTCTTGCCGCGACGACCACCCATCCGGGGACCCAGCATACGATCATCAGCGGCAGCGTGTCCGACACGATCACGTTGTGTGCGATCGGCACCGGCTGCGATCACGGCGTCGATGCGTCGAACAGCCCCTCGGCTACTGCGCTCGTCAATAGCCCCACTCTTGGAGATGTCTGGCAAACCGCAACCGCGACGACGGATTTTGCCTCCATTTCGATCCTGAACCCCGCAGGATCGGATGCATCTGTTGACGCGCACGCCTCCGCGACCGGCGCCGCGCCTCATGCGAATGCAACGATCAACAAAGCCGTTTCCCAATATGCGAAGGCGCCTGCGAACGCGACCGCGGCCCTGAACAATGGCGGGATGCTCAACATCGACGCGAGCGCGATTGCCGCCGGAACCGGTGCGGCTTCGGCGGTGGCGGCGGCCACCCCTTATCTTGTTCATCAGCAGGTGGTTTCCACCGGCACCGGCAATGCGCTGGCTCAGATCACGAACGCCGGCACAATGTATGTGGGCGGTCATGCCAAGGCGACGGGCGCAACAGCTTTTGCGAGTGCCGACGTGAGCAGTGGCCGTCCCGTGCAGCAATATGCCACGCAACAAGGTATCGGCAATGCCACGGCGGATTTCACCAACAGCGGAAACTATACGCTGGGCGCGACGGCGCTCGCCCATTCTACCGGCGCCGGCAATGCCAAGGCCTATGCCTATCTGACCTACGACACCTACCAGGCGGCCTCCGCTGCGGATGGCAATGCCACTGCGAGCTACGTCAATAGTGGCACTCTCAATCTGCAAGCGCTTGCGAAGGCAACGGCCGACAACGCCAATGCCAACGCAACTGCCAGCAATTGGGGAATTGACCAGGTCGCAACGGCTCACGGGGCCGGCAACATCGCCCTGGCCAGCTTCTCAAACGCCGCAGGTCACACAGCGAATATTGTGGCCATGGCGACTGCGGCGGCGCCGAATGGTGCGGCTTCCGCGAGTGCCGGGATGTACGATGGCATCTCTCAGACTGCGAGCGGTCTCGGGGGCGCCGATGCCAGCGACCTGGTTACCAACGGCGGCACGTTGAACATCAGCGCGATCGCCAATGCCAATGCAGCAAATTACGCTTACGCCAGCGCTTCGAACGAAGAGGGAATTACGCAGGAGGCCAATGCGACTGGCGGCGGCAATGCCTCCGCCCTTGTGAACAATGGCGCGGGCGTGCTTACGGTCGGAGCGACGGCCAACGCACACGGCTCCGATGCCTATGCGACGGCCTACAATTACGAGGCGATCTATCAGGATGTGTCTGCGCAGGGCTCGGGCGCTACTCCGGTCGGCGGCAATGCGACCGCGCAGGTGGCCAATGCGGGGAGAATCAACATCAATGCGATCGCAAATGCGACCGCGACCAAGGGCTATGCCGATGCGTATGCGACCAGTGTCGAGTACGCCGTCGAGCAGACGGCGGATGCCTACAACGGCGGCAATGCGACCGCCGAAATCACCGGCACCGGCACCCTGAAGGTGCTTGCTGCGGCGAACGCCAAGGCGGCGACAGCCGCATATGCGGATGCTGAGGTCGACTACGGGATCTACCAGGACGTGTATGCGTCGGGCGGCGGCAACGCGCTGGCGGCCGTTACGCAGGCGGCCGTCAACCTGACCGGTGTTGCGAATGCTGCCGGAAGCAAGGCGACCGCGTACGCCTATAACTATTATGGCATCGATCAATATGTCGACGCGACCAGCGGCAACGCGACCGCCAACATCAATATCGGCGGCGGCAACATCAATGCTTTCGCCAACGCGACTGCGGCTGTCGGCAAGGCTTATGCCGATGCTTACAATTATTCGGCTGTCTCGCAGACTGCGACCGCCGGTCATGGCGGCAATGCGACCGTCGGCCTGACCAGCACCGGCAATCTCAACATCAACGCGATCGCCAATGCCAAGGCCGGGACATTCGCGAGCGCCTACGCGACGGACGATTACGCAGTAAATCAGAGCGCGACTGCTGCCGGAGGCGGCAATGCTTCTGCTACCCTGACCAGCGGGGGGAATTTGACGATTGCCGCGAGCGCCAACGCGCACGGCTCGGAGGCTGACGCATCTGCTACGAATTATAAGGCGATTTATCAGTACGCCTACGCTAACGGCACCGGCGCGACGCCGGTGGGCGGCAATGCGACGGCGCAGGTCGCCAATAACGGCACGCTTTCGATAAGCGCCATTGCGAAGGCGACCGGCACCAAAGGGTATGCGGACGCCTATGCGACAAATGTCCAGTCCGCGATTAGCCAATATGCCTACGCTTACAACGGCGGCAACGCGACTGCCGAGATCACCGGTACCGGCACGATCGACATCCTTGCGTCAGCCAATGCCAAGGCGGCGACTGCCGCTTATGCCGATGCCGAAGGTTATTATGGCGTTTATCAGGTCGTTACCGCGACCGGTGGCGGCGATGGGCTTGCGGCCGTTACGCAGGCGGCCGTCAACCTGACCGGTGTTGCGAATGCTGCCGGAAGCAAGGCGACCGCGTACGCCTATAACTATTATGGCATCGATCAATATGTCGACGCGACCAGCGGCAACGCGACCGCCAACATCAATATCGGCGGCGGCAACATCAATGCTTTCGCCAACGCGACTGCGGCTGTCGGCAAGGCTTATGCCGATGCTTACAATTATTCGGCTGTCTCGCAGACTGCGACCGCCGGTCATGGCGGCAATGCGACCGTCGGCCTGACCAGCACCGGCAATCTCAACATCAACGCGATCGCCAATGCCAAGGCCGGGACATTCGCGAGCGCCTACGCGACGGACGATTACGCAGTAAATCAGAGCGCGACTGCTGCCGGAGGCGGCAATGCTTCTGCTACCCTGACCAGCGGGGGGAATCTGACGATTGCCGCGAGCGCCAACGCGCACGGTTCGGAGGCCCGCGCAAGTGCGAGTATATATTACGGCATTTCGCAATATGCCTATGCTTACGGCACGGGCGCGACCCCGGTCGGCGGCAATGCGACGGCGCAGATTGCCAACGCCGGCACTCTGAGCATCGAGTCCATCGCCAACGCGACCGGCACCAAGGGCTACGCCGACGCCTATGCGACCAGTGTCGAATACGGCGTCTATCAGGATGCCTATGCCTACAATGGCGGCAATGCGACCGCGGAGATCACCGGCGGCGGAACGCTGAATGTCCTTTCGCTGGCGAATGCGAAAGCTGCGACCGCTGCTTACGCCGAAGGAGAGATCGACGAAGGCGTATATCAGTATGCGGACGCGACGGGCGGCGGCAATGCGCTGGCGGCGATCACTCAGGCCTCGGTCAACCTGACGGCGGCGGCGAATGCGACCGGCAGCAAGGCGACTGCCGATGCGTATAATTATTACGGCATTGAGCAATATGCGATCGCGACCAGCGGCGACGCGACGGCCAACATCAATGTCGGCAGCGGCAATATCAATGCGCTTGCATTTGCGACAGCGACCAAGGGTGCCGCTTATGCGCAAGGTTATGATTATTCAGCTATTTCGCAGACCGCGACGGCCGGTCATGGCGGCAATGCGACCGTTGGCCTGAGCAGCTCCGGCACGCTCAACATCAATGCGATCGCCAGGGCCAATGCCGCGACCTACGCGCAGGCGAGCGCGACGAACGACTCCGCGATTTATCAGAACGCGACCGCTGCCGGCGGCGGCAACGCGACGGCCACTCTGACCAATGGCGGAACGCTCAACATCGACGCGCACGCCTTTGCGCATGGGTCGGACGCTTATGCGAACGCGACCAACGAGTATGCCATTTCTCAATATGCCTACGCTTACGGCACCGGAGCGACCCCGGTGGGCGGCAATGCGACGGCGCAGATCGCCAATGCCGGCACTCTGGATATCCAGGCGATTGCCAGCGCGACCGGCACCAAGGGCTACGCCGACGCATATGCGACCAATGTCCAGTCCGCGATTAGCCAATATGCCTATGCCTACAACGGCGGCAATGCGACTGCCGAGATCACCGGCGGCGGAACGCTGAATGTCCTTTCGTTGGCGAATGCCAAGGCGGCGACCGCTGCTTACGCCGACGCGGAAATCGATGACGGTGTCTATCAGGACGCGTATGCATCGGGTGGGGGCAATGCGCTCGCGGCAGTAACGCAGGCGGCGGTCAATCTGACTGCGGCGGCGAATGCTGCCGGAAGCAAGGCGACTGCCTATGCTTATAACTATTACGGCATTGAACAGTACGCCACGGCGACCAGCGGCGATGCCTCTGCGAATATCAATGTCGGCGGCGGCAACATCGTCGCGCGCGCAAAGGCGACTGGTGCGACTGCCGGTGCTTATGCCCAGGGCTATCTTTACGAAGCCGTTTCGCAGTCCGCCAGCGCGGGCCATGGCGGCAACGCAACCGTCGGGCTGACCAACACCGGCAACCTGAACATCAGCGCGATCGCCACTGCGAACGCCGCGACCCAAGCCAGGGCCTATGCCACTAACAGCTACGGAGTGAATCAGAGCGCGACTGCGGCTGGCGGCGGAAACGCGTCGGTGGCTCTTTCCAACGGCGCGGGCACGCTGACAGTCGGCGCCGTTGCCAACGCCCATGGTTCGAAAGCCACGGCGAGCGCCTATAACTACGATGGCATCTATCAGTCCGCCTCCGCCTATGGGACCGGCGCGACGCCGGTCGGCGGGAATGCGACGGCGCACATCGCGAATGCAGGCACGATCAACGTGGATTCGATCGCGAATGCGACCGGCACCAAGGGTTATGCCGATGCGTATGCGACGACCAATTACGATGGCGTCCTGCAATATGCTTATGCCTACAATGGCGGCAATGCGACGGCGCAGATCACTGGCGCCGGGACCCTGAACGTCCTTGCTGCGGCAAATGCCAAAGCGGCTACGGAAGCCTCCGCCGACGCTTATCAGGAGTACGGGGTCTACCAATATGTAACCGCGACCGGCGGCGGCAACGCGCTCGCCGCGATAACCCAGGGTGCCGTAAACGTCACCGCCAACGCGAACGCGACCGGCGGGAGTTATGCAAACGCGTACGGTTACAATTACAATGCCGTGGACCAGTTTGCGATTGCGACCTCCGGCAATGCGACTGCGACGGCAAATCTCGGCGGAGGTCAGATCCTTGCGCGGGGTAACGCGGTGGCAGCGAGCGGGGATGCCCACGCGCGGGGCTACCTGGGGACTGGAATTTGGCAAACCGCGACCGCCGGTCACGGTGGGAATGCGAAGGTCGGCCTTTCCAACACGGGCAATCTCGACGTTCGCGCGATCGCAAGCGCGACCGCCAAGACCCAAGCCTTTGCCGAAGCCACAAACCACTACGGCATTTACCAGACGGCGACGGCTGCCGGCGGCGGAAATGCCTCGGTTGCGCTCACGAATGGCAGCGGTACACTGACGGTCGGCGCCACGGCCATGGCGCATGGCTCCGCAGCTCAGGCGAGCGCCTCGAATTATTACGGCATCTACCAGGACGCTTATGCCTATGGCACCGGCGCTACGCCGGCCGGCGGGAATGCCACCGCCTCCATCACGAATGCCGGCGCGGTCAAGGTGGAAGCGATTGCGAGCGCGCAGGCGACAGCCGGGGCCGCTACCGCAAATGCGACGAATTCCCACGCCGTCAGCCAGGACGCATACGCCTACAACGGTGGCAACGCGACGGTTACCATGACCGGCGCCGGCACACTTGATGCGGGTGCCTGGGCGAAGGCGGTCTCCACCGCTGCTGCGGCAAATGCTCACGCTTCGCTGGTGAGCGCCGTTTCTCAGTATGCCGATGCTACGGGTGGGGGCGACGCGCTGGTGTCGCTTGATCAAGGCGCGGTGAACGCGCACGCGACGGCTGTTGCCGCAGGCTCTCAGGCTGCGGCTACCGCACTTGTCAACTCTGGCATCTGGCAGGAGGCATCCGCTACTTCAGGCGGCGCGGCTGTTTCGCTCGGGCTTGGCGGCGGCCATATCGGCGCATTCGCGAGTGCGAATGCAACGCATGGAAATGGCGCCGCGTTCGCGAGTGTGACGAGCGCGATTGATCAATACGCTTATGCCGGAGCTGGAAATGCCTCAGTCGCTCTAGCGAACACTGGCACGCTGACACTGGATGCGATGGCGCAGGCGGTGGCGACCCAGGTTGCCAAGGCCACCGCCTCTATGGACGGTGTCTACCAGTCCGCATCGGCTAACGGCGGGCATAATGCGACGGTTGGTCTGACGAACGGCGGAACGCTGGCAGTGCTTGCAAACGCGACCGCAACGGGGCGTACTGCGGCCGCTGCCGCTAATGTCAGCTATGGTATCTCACAAGTGGCGGTGGGCAATGGCACCCACACTACCACTCAGGTCGTCAAGACGGCCGGTGGAAGCACCACGGTCGTCACGCACTTTGGCGGCAACGCGAGCGCTTCGCTGACCAATAACGGAACACTGGAAGTGGCCGCGGTTGCAAACGCAAAGGCAACTGCGAGCAACGCGATGGCTGCTGCGGTGGTGAACACGGGCATCCATCAATCGGCCAGTGCAAACGGAGGCAATGCTTCTGACACGCTGACCAACACCCACACGCTGACGATCGCAGCGACCGCAAATGCCACCGGCGGACATCATCAGGTGGGTGTCGGCACAACCCAGCACACGGTTTATGGGAGCGCCAACGCGGTCGCCACCGTCAACAGCGGCGTCGTCCAGATTGCGAACGCCAACCCGGTTGCCCTCGGTACCGCTACCTTTACGACCGGGCCTACTGCGACGCCGGTCGTTAATCACTACAACACCTCGGCGCTGGCCGGGAACGCTTCGGACTCGCTGACCAACAGCGGGACGGTCGCGATAATGGCGCATGCCAATGCGGCTGGCGGAGGCATGGCCAATGCGACCGCGGCTGTTCGCAGCGCCATTCTGCAGAGCGCGAATGCCATTGCCACGGGTGTTGGACTCGGCACGACCGCAGCGCAGGCGGGCGGAAATGCTTCGGCTGCAGTGACCAACAATGGCACGATCAACGTTGCTGGCGTTGCGGTGGCGGCTGGATCGAGCGCCAATGCGAACGCCAACGTGGTTGGCGGGATTGTGCAGCTTGCGAATGCGCCTGGCGGGTCGGCAACCGTCAGCCTCGCCAACAATGCTTCCGCGGGCGTGGTGAATGGCACCGGAACGGCGGCTACCACCACTGGCGCATTCACCGGCGCGATCAATATCGCCGCCAACGCCTCGGCCCACGGAACTGCCGCCGCGCACGCTGCGGCGTTCGTTACCTCCGGAATTTACCAGAGCGCGGTGGGTGGAACAGCGGCGTCGGCATCGATCAACAATGCAGGCACCATTGATATCACCTCGAAGGCAGTCGCAGTCGCAGCCTCCGGGCCGGCGGCGGCCACCGCAAACGCGACGATCGCAGCGGTCGCTCCGTTCGCCATCCAGCAGTATGCAAGCGGGACCGTGGCTACGATTGGCCTGAACAACAGCGGCACAATCCATGCGGTCGCCAGCGCCCAGGCAACCGGAACCGGCGCCGCAACTGCGCTCGCCGGACAGAATGGTGTGGTCCAGCAGGCGGCGGGCACGTCCGCTCTTGTGAGCTTCACCAATAGCGGCACGTTCGACGTCGTCGGCAACGCTGTCGCCAAAGGCTCCGCTGCGCACGCGATCGGGACGGTGGGAAGTGCGGCACTGTGGCAACTGGCCGCGGGCACGACCGTCAACGAGGGAATCACGAACAGCGGTACGATCAACGTCATGGGGCAGGCGGTCGCCGATGGTACCGTCGGCGCGAGCGCGCTAGGCGTCGCCGCCGGTCTGGCGCAGGCCGCATCCGGTTCGACGGTAACTCAGGATATCAACAACAGCGGAACCCTGAACGTCTCGGGCATCGCCAAGGCAGTGGCCACGAGCGGGTCTGCACGAGCCATCGGGACCGCAGGGTGGGGCCTTGAACAGCTGGCCATCGGTTCCTCGGTGAGTCAGTCACTGACAAACAGCGGCACGCTCAACATCGGCGGTAGCGCTCTTGCGACCGGTGCAGGCGCGGCGACCGCGGTCGCTGCCGTCGGCGGTATTTCAGGGGCCGCAGTGATCCAGGCGGCTGTTGGCGCAACCGTGGCCGAGACGCTTACGAACAGCGGAACGCTGAACGCGACTGCGAATGCGAAGGCGGTTGCGGCCGGCAAGATGACCGGCACGGGCGCAACGGCAACGACTGCCGGCGCGGCTCATGCAGTCGCGGTTGCGATCGGCGCCGTGCAAGTCGCCGCTGGCCATACCTCGACCATGACCACCGTGGTCGGCGCCGGAACAACGGCGCACACGACCACTGTCACTGTCGGCGGTGCGTCAGTTGGCCTCAACAACTCCGGAACCATCCACATCGCGGCAAATGCGGTGGCAACGGGTGCGGTAACCGCGAATGCGACGGCCGCAGCCCTTGGCGTGATTCAGAGCGCGAACGCGACTGGCGCAGGCACGCCAGGCGATCAGGTTAGTGCGACTCTGACCAACTCCGGCACGCTGAACGTTGCCGCGGTGGCCAAAGCAATGGCAACCGGGATTGGCACGCCGGCGACGGCGACTGCCCCCGCGCCGACGGCTGGCAAGGCGTCCGCCAGCGCAAGCGCGGTCGGCGTTGCCCAGTTTGGCAATGGCGCGCTCAAGATCACCAACAGCGGCACGCTCAATGTTCTTGCCTCGGCCAATGCGAACGCGGTGACTTCCGCGAATGCGAATGCGTTTGCGGTTGGAGCGTCGCAGAATGCTGATCCGGCTCCGATCAGTTTCACGAACTCGGGCACGTTCACAGTCAATGCGATCGCGAATGCGGCGGGGACAACCGGCAATGCGACGGCCTTTGCGGGCGGCTACGGTGGATTTGCAACTGGCGGCGGGACTGAGACTGCGACGGTCGTCAACTCCGGGACGATGAACGTCGGCGCGAAGGCGGTTTCGCCGGTCAATGCGGCTGCGACTGCGCAGGGCATTGTCGTTGAAAATGCGCCGGTGACTACGGTGACCGGAACTGGAACGGCGGCGGTGACGCATGTGAATGGTCAGCCGCTTCTTGCGTCGATCACCAATTCGGGGACGCTGAACGTGGTTGCCAACGCCGCGGGTGTTGGGCCGACCCAGACGACGGTTGGCGCTGGAGCGACTGCCGTTGTGAACACGCACCAGCATTCCTCGGCGAATGCGACCGGTATCCTGCTCAAGGCGGGCGCCTTCACGACGACCCATGTGACGACGGCGGCGGGCGGAACCCCGACGACGGTGGTTGGCAACACGTCAATCACCAATACGGGCACCATCAACGTCGACGCAGTGACGGCCAAGGGCGGCCCGGCGACGGCTTACGGAATCCGGGTGGAGAGCGATGGCACGGCGACTCCTGCGGGGGCCGGCGACATCGTCATCACCAACAACGGCGGGACGATCCGGGTTCGCCAGTCGACGGACGGCGGGACGACCTGGCAGCGCGGGATGGCGATCGATGTGTCGGCGGCGCCGAACAACTCGGTCATCAACCTTCTGGGCGGTTCGGCCGGCGGCAATATCTACGGCGACATCGCGGTCCAGGCCGGCGATACGATCAACGTCCAGAACGGCAAGACCGTGTTCGACGGGATCGTCAATCCAGGCTGCATGCCGGCGGCGGGACCGAGCGGGATTGCGCTCGACACGGCGGCCTTGCCGGCGTGCGGGGTTGGAACGCTCAACGTCGACACCGGCGGCAACCTCGAGCTGGTCAGCCACAACCCCGTGGCGGCGATGGACAATGGCCCGAGCTATGTGTTCGTCAACGCGTTGAACGTGGGCTCGACCGGTACGCTGACCTATGACCTTGCTCCGACCGCGGGCGGGACTCAGCCGGTCGGCACCTATCCGCAGATCTTCGCCAACACGGCGAACCTCAGCGGAACGCTGGTCGCCAATGTCACGCCTTCTGGCGGCCTGTTTGCCGATAGCTACTTCTGGGACAATGTGATCGAGACGTCGGCGGGCGGGATCACCGGAACGTTCAGCGCCTGTGCCCTGGCCGGTCCGGACGCCGGATCGATCTTCCTGGCGACGACCTGCACCTATGACTCCAACAGCGTCGATCTCGGCCTGAAGCGGACTGCCTTCAACCAGATCGCCGGCCTCACTCCGAACGAGCTGTCGCTGGCGGGTGGCCTCGAGTGCATCTACAGCGAGGTCGGGGCGACCGCGCTCAACGGCACCGCGACCGGCAACCTGTTCTCGCAGCTGTTCACGATCACCAGCCCGGCGACTTACGCGGCGGCGGTGAACGAGCTCACTGGAGCGAGCTATGCAGGTTACCTGCAGTCGTTCAACACGCTCGGCTATCACTACAATACGCTGCTCGACCGGGCGACCGACTGCGAGGTCCCGGCGCTGGCCGGATCGGCGCTCGCGTGCCGGACCAGCCCGGTGCGGCTGTGGGCGCAGCTCGACTACGACAGCTTCCACCACCACGGCGACATGAACCTGTCGGGCTACCAGTCCGACCGCTGGTCGGCGATGATGGGGCTGGATGCCAACATCACGCCCGATGCGATCGTCGGTGTGTCGGGTGGGCACGTGTGGAACGACGTCAGCTATCGCAACCTCAACGGCGACGTGAACGGGGATGGTTGGCAGGTCGGCGCCTACGCGGTCTACGATCCGGGCAGCTTCTATGTGAAGGCGCTCGGCACCTATAGCTGGTTCGACCACGGCAAGGCGCATCGGCAGATCGACTTCCCGGCGCTCGGGTTCGGCACGCTGAACGGCACGGTGACCGCCAATCCGGACGTCAATCTGTGGACCCTCGGCCTGCATGCCGGCTACCGAATCCCGATTGCGCCCAACAGCGTGATCACTCCGTTCCTCAACTACGATTACACCGATGCGAAGCTGAAGGCCTTTACCGAGACGGGGCTTCCGGGGGCGAACCTGGCGATCAATGGCGGCAGCGCCAAGCACAGCTGGGTGACCGGTGGCCTGAAGTGGGCGGGTGAGCTGGCCGGCCTGGTTCCGGAGGTGAGCGTCGGCTGGCGCCACATGTTCGGCAAGCAGGCGGAATCCTTCAACGCCAACTTCGCCGATTACCTCAACAACTGCGACTTCGACATCCTCTCGATGCGAGAAAAGCGGGATGCGGTGCTTGCCGGTCTCTCGATCGGCGGCAAGCTCGGCGGTCTCCTCGACGTTCGGGTCGGCTACGAAGGTGCGTTCAACAAGAGCTACACCGAGCACTCGGGTTACGTGAAGCTGGTGCTGCCGCTCGGCGGTCATGCGGCCCCGCCGCCACCGCCGCCGCCGCCACCGCCACCGCCACCGCCACCCCCGGCGCCGGCAACCCAGACCTGCCCGGATGGAACGGTGATCCCGGCTACGGCAACCTGCCCGCCGCCGCCGCCACCACCGCCTCCACCCCCACCACCCGCTCCAGAACGCGGCTGAGGGACAATAAACTGAAACCAGGAGAGAAGAGGGAAGCTATTTCCCTCTTCTTTTCTTTATCAAATCAATAATCTGTGCCACCAAGGACCTATGACCAACAAGACAACGACGGTATCGGCACCAAAGACGCCCGACGCTTCCTCCCCCTCTGTTACCGTTGATCAGCAACGCGCGATTGGACCCAAACCGGGCGGCCCGGGCCCGCGTGGTCTGGATCAGACGATCGCCCGCGCCCAGCAGGGTCGAGTTACAGTGACGCCGGCGAAGGCCGTGAACATGGCTGCCAAGCTCTACAGCGAAGGCAAGCTGGGTCAGGCGGAACGCGTCTGCAGGCAAATTATTCAAGCGCGTCCTGGCAACGCTGATGCTCACAACATCCTTGGCGTCACACTGCAGGCGATGGGCAACGGTAAAGAGGCGGTTGCGGAACTTCGGCGCGCGATCAAATTGGCACCCGATGCGCCAAGCATTCACGCAAATCTGGGCGAAGTCTTGCGTCAGAATGGCAAGCTCGAGGAAGCCGTAAAAGTGCTGGAAAAGGCCATCGAGCTCGATGGCGGCAACGCCCAGGCCCTGAACAACCTCGGGATCGCTCACTACGACCAGGGAAAGTTCGACGAGGCAATCTCCTATTATCGCAAAGCTGTCGAGTTTCGGCCCAACATGGCCGAGGCACTCAACAATCTGGGCAACGCGTTGCGGATGGTCGGAGACGTCGACGGTGCGATGCAGGCTTATCAGGACGCGCTGCTGCATCGTGAAATCTATCCGGAAGCTTACAACAACCTTGGCACCTTGCTTCAACAAGACCAGAAGATCGAAGAGACCGAGCACGCGCTCCGAAAGGCGATCGCGCAGAATCCTCGTTACGTCGAGGCTCACAACAATCTCGCAAGCTTCTATGCCAGCCAGAAGAAGGAGGTTGAGGCGCTTCGCATCCTCGGAGATGCACTGAAGTTCGCCCCCCGCAATACGAAAACCTTGCTGCTGACGGCAAGAATTCAGTTGCGACGCAGCAATCATGCTGCCGCCGAGCAGGCGGCCCGTTTGGCTCTCCAGGAGGAGCCGCAGAATGCCGAAGCCCTAACCGTTCTGGGTCAGGTCCTTCACGAGACTGATCGTTACGAAGAGGCTTTGGAAGTGTTGGATCGGGCAGTGAAGGCAAATGCCAGCAATCCGGAGGCGCTCAACTTTTACGGCGTCGCATTGAAATCGGTTGGCCGCCTCGATGAAGCTCGCGAGTTCATTCTAAAGTCGCTGAAGATCAACGACTCGATGTACGGCGCCTACGCGAATCTCAACGATCTCGTCGACTTCTCAAAGGGCGAGGGCGAAGAGCTTTTCAATCGGATGGAGGCCATTTTCGAGGCGGCGGGTCCCAACAAGGATACCGAGCAGTTCCTTCCCCTCCATTTCGCATACGGGAAAGCTCTGGAGGACAGGGGCGAACACAAGCGGGCACTCGAGCACTACATCACGGGCGGCAAGCTGAAGCGCGCCCAGCTTCAGTATAACGAGCAAGAAACAAACGATTTCTTCGACGCGATCCGGGCTGCATTTCCGGCGGAAGTTTTCAAGAAGCGCAAATTCGAAGGCATTGCCGACGAACGGCCGGTATTCATCATTGGGATGCCGCGCTCGGGGTCTACGCTGACGGAGCAGATTCTGGCATCGCATCCGGAAGTCTACGGCGCCGGCGAGGTGAAATACCTAAGCATGGCACTTGGCCAGCTCCGCGATCGTTTTCCATCACTGCCGAAATATCCGCAGATGATGGAAAAAATTACGCCCGCGCAGCTCGACATCGTCGGCAAGAAGTACCTTCAGGCATTAACGGCCGGCGCTGGCGACGCGAAGCGCGTTACGGACAAGTTGCTCACCAACTACTTCTTTGTCGGGTTGATTCATCTGCTTTACCCGAAGGCAAAGTTCATCAACACGCTGCGAGATCCGGTAGACACGTGTCTCAGCGGATTCACGAAGCTGTTCAAGGATGACATGCCTCATAGCTACGAGCTTGGGGAGCTGGGCCGTTACTACCGCAAGTATCGCGAACTCATGGAGCACTGGCTGGAGGTTCTACCCAAGGGGACAATCCAGACGGTGCGGTATGAAGACATGGTCGCCAATACGGAGAAAGAGGCGAAGGCGCTGATCGAGTTTCTGGGTCTCAAATGGGATCCGAAGTGTTTGGATTTTCACAAATCTGACAGGCCGGTCAAAACCGCCAGCGTGGCGCAAGTCCGCAAACCCATCTACAAGACGGCCGTGCAGCGCTGGAAGAAATACGGTGATGGTCTCCAGCCTCTGGTTGATGCAATCGGAGCGACAGGGCCCAACCAAGCGGCTTAGCAAGCTCAGCGAGAGTTGGCCTTTCGAAAGCTTCCGAGGGCTGATGATTACTTGGCGGAAACGTTCATTCCGTCCGAGTTGACACCTTTGCCGCCGATCCAGCTGCTCACCACGGTGAAATCCGCCCGCACAACGACGAGGTCTGCCCGCAGGCCCGGCGCTATTGCACCTGTTTCGTCCTGCAGCCCCAGGAAGTGCGCAGGAGTCAGGCTTGCCATTTGGACAGCGGTTGGAAGCGAGATCTGCCCTTGCTCGATTGCGTTTGCGACCGCCTCCACCATCGTCAGGGTGGAGCCGGCAAGTACCCCGTCCTCATTCACCAACCGCTGGCCCTCTCGGCTGATCGTGCGTCCCTGCAGCGTGAATTCGCGTTCCTCGCTACCGGCTGCCGCCATCGCGTCGGTCACCAGCATCAACCGGTCAGCCCCTTTCGCGTTCAGGGCCACGCGGAAGCTCGCCGGGTGAAGGTGATAGCCGTCGATGATGATGCCGGCGTAGGTTGACCGGTCCTCAAGGGCGGCACCGACCATCCCCGGGGCCCGGTTGGTCAATTGCGACATCCCGTTGAATAGGTGTGTGAAACCCGACGCGCCAGCATTGATGGCAGCTTTGACCGTCTCGTAATCCGCATCGGAATGGCCGGCGCAAACGACAGCTCCGGCCTGCACCAGACCAGTGATTTGGCTCGGCGTGACGCACTCCGGCGCCACGGTCACGATGACCTTTCCACGTCTTGCCGATGCTACCATTTCGAGCAATCGATCGTCGAAATCCTGAAGCATCGACGCAAGGTGAATGCCGCGGCGAGCCCGGCTGAGGAACGGCCCTTCGATGTGGATTCCGAGAATACCCGGCACGCCGGCCTCGATCGCGTCCTCGACCGCCGCAATTCCTTTTCGGACCACCGAGAGATCGTCGCTGATCAAGGTCGGGAGAAGCCCCGTCGTGCCGAAGCGCCGATGGGCGGCAGCCATAATTCCAACGGTCTCGACCGACGGGTCCTCGTTGAACAACCGGCCGCCGCCGCCATTCACCTGGACGTCTATGAAGCCCGGCAACAAAAGATCGCCAGCGAGATCCACGATATTCGTGCCCTCTGGTGCGGCATCCGATATCGCCTCGATCCGATCTCCGGCGACCACGACACAGACATTCTGCCGAATCCCCTCCGGCAGCAGCACCCGTCCGTTGACGAATGTAGTCGTCATCAGACTGTCTCCGTCACTTTCGCCAGGTGCGGAGGTTGGTCGGGATTTCGTCCGCGAGCGAGGGCGAGCGAATTTGCGAATCGGTAGAAGCTGGCGATTTGCAGGATGGGCTGGATCAGCGGATCGGCGGCGACAGTCGGCAAAACCATGCCCGGGGCATCTGGGACCCCAGCGCTGACGACGGTAGCGCCGAAGCTGGCGGAGGTTCGGGCAAGGTCCACGACGCCGTTCAAACTTTCGTCCGCCTGACCCAGCAGCAGAACCGGAAAGCCATCTCGCACCAGAGTCATCGGACCATGTCGAACTTCGGCTGCACTGAAAGCTTCGGCAGAGATGGCGCAAGTTTCCTTCAGCTTCAGTGCGGCCTCCTGGGCGACCCCGAATCCATGACCTCGAGCAACGACGTACATCGACGTCGCGTCGACCAGCAGCGGCAACGCCGGAGCCCAGTCGAGTGTCCATGCCTGCTGCAGCTTTCCGGGCAATTGATCCAGCGCGGCGCCGATGGCTGGGTTCTGCGTCCAGGCATGCAGGAGCGCGAGTGTCGCGGAAAGAGTCGCGATGAAGGACTTGGTCGCCGCGACGCTTCGCTCCGGTCCGGCGGCCAGCGCGATCGTCACGTCCGCCACCGCCGCCAGAGGCGAGTCTTCCTCGTTCACCATTGCGATGATGAACGCTCCGTTCGCGCGCGCCTTCTCTGCTGCCGCAAGCAGGTCAGGGCTCTTGCCGGATTGGGAGATCGCGAGAACGGCTGCGTCCTCGAACCTCGGCGCTGTCCCGTAAAGGGATGCGATCGAGGGTGAGAGCGAACCCGTGATCACGCCCGCGTGGCGCTCGATAAGGTAGCGGGCGTAAGTTGCGGCGTGGTCGGAACTTCCGCGAGCGAGCGTCACGATCGCCCTCGGGCGACTGGCGCGAAAGCTGTCGGCAAGCCTGGCCAGAGCCTCGCTGTTCCTTGCGCGCTGACGGGCAACGACCGCGGGTGCCTCGCTTGCTTCGCGAAACATCAAAGTCTCGTGCTCCGGGCCTCGACCGAGGGCCATCAGCTTTCCCTCCGGAGCAACCTAGGAGCGGCCCAGATTGAGCTCGGCCACGAAATCGTAGGCGTCGCCGCGATAATAGGACTTCGTGAATTCGACGGTTCGGCCGTCTGCTGCGAAGCCCCGGCGCTCGATCTCTAGACCAGCCGACCCCGGCTCGATTCCGAGAAGGTGGGACTGTTCGGGCGTGAACAGGACGGCGCGTAGGCGCTGAAGGACTCGGACAGGCCGAGCGTTCCCGAGCGCCTCGTAAAGCGAATCCTGGACCATTTCGAGCGATTCGAGACACGACTTGGGAACCGTTGCGTGTTCGAGCGCCATCGACTGCTCATCGGCATAGCGGATTCGACTGAGGCGGTAGACAGGGCTTCCGGGGCCGAGGCCCAACGCCAGCGCTTCCTCGGGCATCACAGTGCCTTCGGACCGGGACAGCCATTCGCTGTGCGGTTGGCGTCCCCGCGACAGCATGTCCTCCGTAAAAGACGTGATCGTCGCGAAATTCTTTTCGACGCGCGCTGCGACGAAGGTTCCGGCACCCTGGCGGCGGGTGAGGAGGTGCGCGTCGACGAGCCCGTCGAGCGCCTTCCTGACCGTCACTCGAGAAACATTATAGGCTTCCGCAAGCTCCCGTTCGGGCGGCAGCGCTTCGTCTGCCGCCAACACATTGCGCTCGATGGCCGAGCGCAAAACGCTCTGCAGCTGAAGGTAAAGCGGAGTCCTGCTTCCGCTCTCCAGCTTTCCTACGCGCTCAACGAACATCGCCCCTCCTTTGCCATTAGGTGACATGAACGTAAGACCTTTTCAATACCTAAACGTGACAAAACGGCCTCTCATGCATTTTTGGTATTGCATTGGAGCGTAAGTTGGTGCCTAAGGATGTGCGTAATGGTAGTATCGTGACGCGTGGTAGGACAGCGCATCTGCTCGGGTGGTCATGCTTTGGTCACATCCAATCAGGTGCGGAACAGGGGGAAGAACATGTTCCAATCTCACACTGGAATTCGCAAGACGATTTTCACCTGCGGCGCCAGTATTCTGGCAATTTCGGCGGCGACTCCAGCCTTGGCTCAGGATGCCACTGCAAGCGACAAGCAGACCACTGAGCAGACGAAGGTCACTCCCAACCAGGTGGCCGGACCGGTCGGCGCTGCGCAAGAGCGCGAGGGGCAGAACGGTGAAATCGTCGTCACCGGTATCCGTGCCTCGATTCAGGCCTCGCTGAATCAGAAGAAGCGCAACGACATGGTGTCGGAGGTGATCACCGCCGAGGACATCGGAAAGTTTCCCGACAAGAATGTCGCCGACTCGCTCGGTCGCCTGACCGGCGTCAACGTCGTCACCGGCTCGGCCGCCGCGGGAGGATTCGGCGAGAATTCCTCCGTGTCGATTCGCGGCACCGACCCCACTCTCAACCTGACCCTGCTAGACGGGCACAGCATTGCGACGGGCGATTGGTTCGTCCTTGACCAGACCTCTGGAGGCCGGAGCTTCGATTTCAGCTTGCTGCCGTCGGAAATCGTCGGGAAGCTGGAAGTCTACAAATCTTCGCAGGCTGATCTTCCGGAAGGCGGGATCGGTGGCACCATCAACCTGCACAGCCGGATGCCGCTGGATCTCCCGTCGGGCACGGCGACTGTCACCGCACAGGCAAACTACAATGACCTCGCGGCCAAATGGGAGCCGCAGGTTTCCGGCCTGTTCAGCTGGAAGAACAACGCCGAGAGCTTCGGCATCCTCGCCGCCGGTTTCTACCAGAAGCGGGCATTCCGCCGCGATGGACAGGAGTTCCTGGGCTACACCAGCTACGACAATTTCGGCGGCTCAGGGCAGACGGCGATTGCGCCGAACCTCATCGGTGAGGCCTATTTTCGGCAGATGCGAATCCGCAAGGGCGGCACGTTGGCCGTCCAGTTCCGCCCCAGTCCGCAATTCGAGCTGGACCTCAACGGCATCTACACCCGGATGGACGCCAACAACGTCAACACGAACTCGATGGCGTGGATCAGCAATGTGATCGGCAACGCCCAGAGCGCACTCACCAGCTATACGATCGCCAATGGGGTGGTCACGAGTGCAAGCTGGGCGAACACGACGCCGGGCGGCACGCCGGTCAACGGCCGAGTCCAGGACGACATCTTCCGCGATTCGCTGTCATCAACTTGGGTGATCAACGCAGAGGCGAACTGGCACCCCACGTCGGCGCTCAGCGTGCACGGCGAGCTCGGCTACACAAAGGGCGAGGGCGAAACGAAGGATACCTACGCCTGGGAAACCTACTGGCACACCGGCGTCAGCTACGCGATCAACGGCAAGACGGCGACCGTGCAATATCCTGGCCTGCCGAGCGATCCCACCTCAGCGGCTTACCTGGACAACTATTATAGCTGGTCTTGGGGAGGACATATCACCTCGCCGGATAGCGAGAAGTACGCGAAGGCGGATATCGAATATGGCTTCGACAACAGCTGGCTGAAATCGATTAAAGTCGGCGGCCGCTACACGGATCACAAGCATTCGCTGGATTATATCGCCTACGCATGGGCTGGGAACGGAGCCAATTCCGGGACTCAGAACATCAATCTGGGCACCGTTTTCTCCGGTGAAACCACGCCGGATAATTATGGCGACGGGCTCGGTACGTTCCCGGGTTATTCGCTGGCTGATCAGAACCTGGTGCTTCAGGAACTGGCGACGAATGGCGGCCGTCAATTCGACTTCTACCCGCAGGCGAGCTTCTCCGTTCACGAGAAGGATGCGGCTATCTACGCGATGGCGCGCTTCGACAACGACAGCAACTGGCGCGGCAACATCGGCGTGAGGGCGGTGCATACGGATCTTCAGACCGTTCAGTACACGCCGACACCTCTGCCAGGGCAGCAAACGGTCAGCTCGATTTTCTGCGGCGCGTGCGGAATCGAACGCGTGAATCACAAATATTGGGACATCCTGCCGAGCGCCAACTTCACCTACGACATCCGTCCGGACTTGCTGCTGCGTCTAAGCGCCGCCCGGGTGATGTCGAGACCGGGGTACGCCCAGTTGGCGGGGGCGTTTACGCTCAACGACACGATCCTGACCGGTACGGCGGGCGGCAACCCGCTCCTGAAGCCCACGAGGGCGTGGGAATATAACGCCGGGCTGGAATGGTATTACGGCAAGCAGTCGCTGCTTTCCGCCACCTTCTTCTACCTCGACATCAGCTCCTACATCACGCAGGCGACGTTCACCGGCTTCTACACCACCCTTCAACATCCGCAGGGCGCGAACTTCACCATCACCGGTCCGGTGAATGGTCCGGGCGGCACGAACAAGGGGATCGAGCTGAATTGGCAACAGCCGCTCGGCTACGGCTTCGGAGTCATAGCCAACTATACCTACGCCGACGCGAAGAACCGCGACGGCGGTCCGATCGATGGAAATTCGAAGAACACCTACAACCTCACCGGTTACTTCGAAAACAAGCTGCTTTCGGCCCGGTTCGCCTACACCTTCCGATCCAAGTTCCAGTCCGGAATCGATCGCGCGACTCCGATGTGGCAGGGCGATTACGGCCAGCTCGACGGATCGCTGATCGTGCATCTGACGAAGTATCTCGATCTGACGGCCGACGCGCAGAACCTGCTCAATCACAAGCTTTATTACTTCGTCGGCGATCCATCCATTCCGCGGGCCTATTACAACAACGGTCGGACGTTCTGGGTTGGCGCGAAGGCGACCTTCTGACACACTCGCTCAAGTTACAGCCAGGGGTCGGGTAGATGCGTAATGTCGTTCTCGCCGCAGTCCTGTCTTTCGGCATGGCTTCGGCGAGTGCGGCGGCTCCCGCTCCTGGTTCCAATCTCCCTCTGCTGCCGATGCCCGCCAGCGTAACGGGGGGCACCGGCAGCTTTCGTTTCGAGGGGGCGCAGATCGATGCTGCCGATGCGGGGGAGCGAGCGGCCGCCGACCGGTTGCTGTCGCTTTCCAAGAGGAGCGGCGGACCGGAACTCAAGCTTGCACGGAACGGCCGAATCCGTTTCCATCGCGATCCCAGGATTCGCGGCGCCGAAGCCTACCGCCTGTCGGTGACTCCGGCGGGGGTCGATATTCGAGCCTCGGGCGATGCCGGCTTCTATTATGGCGCCGAAACCCTGTGGCAGCTGATGGCCTCCAGCCGATCCGGCCAAATTCCAGGGATGACGATCGCGGATGCGCCGGCGTTCGCTTGGCGCGGCGTAATGCTGGATTCCGCGCGCCACTTTGAGCCGGTCTCATATGTCGAGCAGCTGATCGATCGAATGGCCATGCTGAAGCTCAACACGCTTCACTGGCATCTGACCGACGATCAGGGATGGCGGATCGAGATCGATCGCTATCCGCGGCTGACGTCCGTCGGCGCCTGGCGTCAGGAGGCGGGCGCCGCGGGGTTCGATCCGGCGACCGGCAAGCCGGTCCGCTACGGCGGCTATTACAGCAAGGCCGATATCCGCACCGTCGTCGCCCACGCGCGCGCGCATCACATCACGATCGTGCCGGAAATCGAAATGCCGGGCCACGCGACGGCGATGATCGCCGCCTATCCGGAATTGGCGTCGGTCCCCAATCCGCCGTCCTCGCCGAGCCACGATTGGGGAATCCTGCCCAACCTTCTCAACACCAACGATTCCACCTTCACCTTCATCGACAATGTGCTCGACGAGGTGATGGCGCTGTTCCCGGGCCGGTTCATTCATTTGGGCGGTGACGAAGCGGTGAAGGACCAGTGGAAGGCGAACCCTGCCATCCAGGCCAAGATGCGCGAACTCGGCCTCAAGGACGAAGATGCGCTGCAGGGCTGGTTCACCGCCCGTGTCGGCAAGTATCTGGCGAAACACGGCCGGCGCCTGATCGGCTGGGACGAGATCCTGCACGGTCAGGTTCCTGCCGATGCGGCAATAATGTCATGGCATGGGCTCGACGGAGCGGTCACCGCCGCCAAGGGTGGACACGATACGGTGCTTGCTCCGGCGCCGACCCTCTATCTTGATTATCGGCAGAGCGATTCCGGCGACGAACCACCGGGACGTGGCGAGATGGTGGATTGGAAGACGCTCTACAATTTCGACCCGTCACCGTCGTCCCTTACGGCCCGGCAACGACACCACATCCTGGGAATGCAGGTGAATCTGTGGACCGAGCATGTGCGCATCACCGATTATGCGGACCGAATGATCTGGCCGCGCGCCGGAATCCTGGCAGAGATCGCCTGGTCGAACCCGAAAAAGGACTGGCCGGAATTTTCGGCGCGGATGGTCGAAGCGATGGCGCGCTGGAGGAAGCTCGGCCTCGGATACGATTTGACCCCGCTGGAGCCTGAGGCCGCATTCGCGCCAAAGGTGGACGGACTTGAGGTCACGCTTCGCCAGCCTGCGGGCATCGGCACGCTTCGCTACGCGCTTGACGGTGCGCTGTCTGCCGCCTCACCTGAATATACGAGGCCCTTCACTGCACCGGCGGGTGCGACCCTCTCCGTGCAATCCTTTCTGGGCGCCGAGCCGCTAGGGACACCGAAGCAGTGGACCATTACCCCGGCGCTTCTCCGCACCAGACCCGCAAGCCAAATGGATCTCTGCAGCAACGCCATCCCGCTCCGGCTGGACGCGGATGCGCCAACGGCCGGCACCCGGATCGTTCATTGGGTCGATATCATGCACCCGTGCTGGATCTGGCGCGGGGCTGCGCTGGACGGTGTGCATCAGATCGTTGCCGACGTCGGCAGGCATCCCTTCAATTTCGCCGGTGTCGATGTGAATGGCATCAAGTTCGACACGCCGCAGACGCCCGCCGGCGAACTTGAGGTCCATCGGGACCGCTGCGACGGTCCGCTGATCGCCAAGGTTTCCTTGGCATCGGCTGCCCAGCGCGCGGGCGATACTGAAGTTTCAGGGCCGATCGAGTCGACCGCGGGCACGCATGATCTCTGCATGACCTTCGCCCAGAAAGGGGTGGACCCGTTCTGGGTTCTCGATCGGCTGACATTGCAATGATCGAAATCGGCAGCCCGCTGGCCGGCTGGGCGACGTCGCTGGAGTCGGTTCCGGACTCGGTATTTGCTGAGCGCATGCTCGGCGACGGCATGGCCGTCGATCCGACGGAAGGGCGATTGGTCGCGCCGGCGGCGGGCACAGTGGTTTCGGTTCACGCGGCGGGCCACGCGGTAAGCATCGAGCTCGATTCCGGCCCCGTGCTGTTGATCCACCTCGGACTAGACACCGTTCAACTGGGCGGCGCGGGATTCAGGCCGCTCGTCCAGGAAGGTCAGCGGGTCGACGGCGGCGACACTCTGATCGAGTTCGACCTGGATCTGATTGCTCGTCGCGCGCCCAGCCTGATCTCTCCTGTGATCGTCACCAACGGCGACGCTTTCCGGGTCGTGTCGCCTCGAGCTGTCGGGCCAGTCGAGGCTGGCGCGCCCCTGTTCAGTGTCGAGCCAATCGCAGCTGAGGCCAGTGTGGAGCTGCGGAACGGGACGACGGTTTCGCGCCAGCTTCGCTTGTTGCTCGCGCATGGAATCCACGCTCGTCCGGCGGGACGGCTTTCGAAGCTTGCTTCCGAATTTTCCGCGGAAGTGAAGATCGTCGCACCGGATGGGCGCTCTGCGCCTGTGCGTTCGCCGGTGATGATGCTCGGGCTTGGGCTTGGTCACGGTGCGGAGATCACCTTATCGGCCTCCGGAGCGGAAGCGGAACAGGTTGTTGCCGCGCTGGCGGAACTGCTCGACAGCGGTATGGGCGAGTTGCTCCCGATCTCCGCATCTGAGCCGATACCCGCGAGCATTCAGCCGCCCACGCCAGGCTCCGACCTTCGCGGGACTGTCGCAGCGCCGGGTATGGCGATTGGGCCGGCGTGGCAGCTGAAGCAGTCGACCATCGATGTGGCGGAAACGGCAACTGACCCGGCGGAAGAGCGACGGAAGCTCGCAAAGGCGCTGCAGCAGGTTGAGGCAGAACTGCAGCAGGAAGCGGAAGCGATGGGACCAACTGGAGCCATCGCGGCGGCGCAACTCGCCATGCTCTCCGATCCATTCGTTGTCGGCGCGGCGGAAGAACTGATCGGCCACGGCAAGAGCGCCGGTTTCGCATGGCGGCAGGCGCTCGATGGATTTGCGGCGCCGTTGCGTGCGTCGAATGATGCGCGCTTCGCGGAGCGGCTCGACGACCTGGTGGATCTCGAGCGTCGCGTGCTGGCGGAGTTGCTTGGGAGCACTGCCGAAGAGCCGTCGGCGCCGAGCGGCGCAATTGTGGTGGCCGAGACGCTTTACCCGTCGCAGCTCACCGGGCTCGCTGAAGCAGGCATTGCTGGAATTGCGACAGCAGCCGGTGGTGCGACATCGCACGCCGCGATCATCGCTGCGGGGCTTGGGTTGCCGATGTTGGTCGGTTTGGGTCCAGCCGTCACGACGATCGAGGACGGAACAACGTTGGTTTTGCGCGGCGACAGCCTGCTCGTCGCGCCGGACTCCGTCATCCTGGACAATGCTGGACGGGAAGCCGCGGCTCGCGAAGAGCGGCTGCAGGCAAGCCGCGGTCGTGCGCATGAACTCGCCGCAACCGCAGACGGAACCCGCATCGAGGTGTTCGCGAACCTCGGCTCAGTCGCGGAAGCGAACACGGCGATTGCCGAAGGAGCCGAGGGGTGCGGTCTGCTTCGCACCGAATTCCTGTTCCTCGACCGGGAATCCCCTCCGGGTGAGGACGAGCAGCGCGCGACCTACCAGGCGATTGCCGATGCGCTCGGCGAGCGGCCGCTCATCGTCCGAACGCTGGACATTGGCGCCGACAAACCGGCGCCGTGGCTTTCCCTTGCACCCGAAGAGAATCCGGCTCTCGGTCTTCGTGGAATCCGGCTGCAACTGGCGCGCCGCGATCTTCTCGAAACGCAGCTGCGCTCCCTTCTCGCCGTCCGCTCACCCGGCCGATTGCAAATCATGCTTCCAATGGTCGCTTCGCCATTCGAGTTGCGCCAGGTGAAAGAAGTGCTGCATCGACTCGCGAACGAAATGAGCGCGGACCCGCCCGAGCTCGGAATCATGGTCGAAACTCCCGCGGCAGCGTTAATCGCGGAAAGGCTGGCGGCCGACGCGGCGTTCTTCTCAATCGGCACCAACGACCTCAGCCAATACGCGCTCGCCCGGGACCGCACCAATCCGGCGGTGGCGAACGGGCTTGATGGGCTCGATCCTGCCGTTCTGCGCCTGATCGCGGAGACGGTGACCGGAGCAAATGCGCATGGGCGCCCGACTGGCGTCTGTGGCGGCCTTGCGGCCGTTCCGGACGCGATTCCCATCCTGCTTGGGCTTGGAGTTACCGAACTGTCGGTTCCGACGGCGGCGATCGCGGAGACCAAGGCGATCGTGCGCAGTCTCAACCTCGCCCGCTGCCGAATCCTCGCAAACGAGGCACTCGCCGCGCCGGATGCAGACGCGGTTCGGGCGCTCGTCCGTCCTGTGCTGGAGAATGCCGCATGAGACTCTCCTTGCAATCGCTGCAGCCGCTCGGCCGCGCGCTGATGCTCCCCATCGCGGTGCTCCCGATCGCGGGGCTGCTGCTTCGGCTCGGCCAGCCCGACCTGCTCGATATCCCCTTCGTCGCCACGGCCGGCGCAGCGATTTTCGACAATCTGGGCCTGCTGTTCGCGCTCGGCATCGGCTTCGGATTGGCTCGTGACAACAATGGGGCAGCGGGCCTCGCTGGCGCGGTCTGCTTCCTGGTCGCCACGCGCGGTGCCGAGACTCTGTTGAAAGTACCGCCGGACACGGTTGCCGGAATGACGAAGGACTTGGCGGCGATGGCCGACGAAGCCTGGAGAACCAAGGCAATCGCAAAGCTTTCGGTGCCGATCGGCATCCTCTCCGGCCTTCTCGCAGGAGGCCTCTACAACCGCTACGCGACGATCAAACTGCCCGATTATCTCGCCTTCTTCGGCGGCCGCCGCTTCGTTCCGATCCTGTGCGGCGCCTCAGGTCTCGTCCTGGCTGGAGTGATCGGCAGCGCTTACGCCGACATCAACGCCGGAGTGGATACCCTCTCACGCGCGGTGATTGGATCGGGAGCAATCGGATTGTTCGTCTACGGCGTTCTGAACCGGCTTCTGATCGTCACCGGGCTGCATCACATCCTCAACAACGTCGCCTGGTTCATCGTCGGCGATTATCATGGCACGACTGGCGACCTGAACCGCTTCTTCGCCGGAGATCCCGCCGCCGGCGCGTTCATGAGCGGCTTCTTCCCGGTGATGATGTTCGGCCTGCCGGCCGCCTGCTTCGCCATGTATCGCTCGGCACGGCCGGAGCGGCGCAAGGCGGTCGGCGGAATGCTCCTGTCGATGGCGCTAACCGCAATTCTCACGGGAGTGACGGAGCCGATCGAGTTCAGCTTCATGTTCCTTGCGCCGATGCTCTACGCGATCCATGCTGTTCTGACGGGTGTCGCGATGGCGCTGATGAACGCTCTCGGCATCAAGCTTGGCTTCGGATTTTCCGCTGGCGCGTTCGATTATGCGCTCAACTTTCCCAAGGCGACCAAGCCGCTTCTGCTGTTCCCGATCGGAGCGGTCTACGCGCTGCTCTATTACGGCATCTTCCGCTTCGCGATCGTTCGTTTCAACCTCAAGACCCCAGGGCGCGAAGACGATCCGGTGGGCGAAGAGATTGCCGAGGTCGCACCGGCCGAACGCGGCAAGGCGTTCGTCGCGGCGGCGGGCGGTGCAGCGAACCTCGCCTCGATCGATGCTTGCACAACGCGGCTGCGGCTGGTCGTCAACGATCAGTCGAAAGTGGACGAGGCGCGGCTCCGGGCGCTCGGTGCCCACGGAATTCTCCGCCCTTCCGAAAAGGGTCTGCAGGTTGTGGTCGGGCCCATCGCCGATGCAATCGCGATGGAAATGCGCGCGGCCGCGGGAGCGCCGGCTTCAGTAGCCGCCGAAAGCGAGCGATCGGCAAGCGTTGAGCCCATCGCAGATATCGCCCCGTGGCTTGCGGCCATCGGCGGTCGTGCCAACCTGCGGCAGTCCGGTGCAGCCTCGAGCCGGGTCTGGGTCGACCTCGGCGATGCAAGTCTTGTCGATGCCGATGCACTCAAGAACCTCGGAGTGCGGATGATCGCGCGCCCGGCGTCCGACACGGTCCATCTGCTCGTCGACGACGCAGATTCCATCGCCGCTGCGCTTCAGGCCGCGTAGCCGCCCCGCTCCATTGCCTTCTCCACGATGGGTCTGATCGGCTCCAGCCGTTCGGCATAATTCCGCCACCGCCCGATCGAGCGGTCGTTGAGCGGCTCCCGCACCTGCGCATAGCTGGGGGTCGGCGACACCGTCTCCCGCTCGAAAAAGCGTAGTTGCGACGGCTCCATTTCCAGGCCGACGTTCGTCATCAGTCGCCGCGTTTCGCCCGTCTGGTCTGACACCAGGCATTCGTATTGTAGCTCATGCGTCGGCCCGATCCCCGCTCGCCTATGGCAGGCTACCAACTCGTCGATCAGCGCCAGATGCGTCGCGGCATCTTCGAGCCTGTAAGTGCAATTGAAGCCGTGGGTCATGTCGTGCGCCATCACCGAGACCAGCACGTCCAGGGGGTGCCGCCGAACCAACACCACCGGCGAGTCCGGAAAGGCGAGGCGAAGCAGCGGCAGCCACATGTCGTTGAGCGGCATCTTGTCGGTGAACCAGCCGCCGTTGTCCGTCAGACCGTACTGCTTGGCCCGTTCCAGATATCTGTCGCGCAGGCGCTCCGGCCAATTTGGATGTTGCTCAAGCGAACGTGGGAAGTTCGCTTCTCCGCCAACGAGCCTTGCCGCTAAATCGCGCAGCTCGCGCCCGAACGGCAGCTCGCCGCCTGCACGAATGGCGCTGTGGCTGGCGAGGATCTGTTCCGTCAGAGTCGTGCCGGAACGGGGAAAGCCGATGATGAAAATGGGTTCAGCGAGACCGTCTCGCCGCGCCGCTCGTGGGAGGTTTGCGACGCGGTCGGGCGTGAAGAACGCCGCTAGCTGGTCGACCTGTTCTCTGACATCCTGCCCCGGGTAAACGCGACCACCTCGCTCCGCCAGCGCCGCCTTTCCGTTGATCCAGTCGCCCCACGCGTCCCCGTACCACCCCAATCGATCGCGCAGCCGTCCCCTCTGCAACAACGCGGCTCCGGAAATCTCGGTCTTCGCTTCAAGCAGCGCCAGCGCCTCTTCTGTCTGTCCCTTTCGGGCGAGAAGCACCGACCGCTGAAGGTCCAGGTCGGTTCCTCTCGCGGTTGCGAGTTGTTGCGCCCGGTCGAGAAGCTGCTCTGCTTCGGAAAATCTGCCGATCCGCTCCTCCAGTTCCGCCAGATAGGCCACTGGTTCCAGCGCGGTCGAGTCGGCTGCAGCCGCGCGTTCCAGCACAGGCCGCGCTTCCTCCATTCGCCCCTGTCGCAGCAGCGACAATCCGAGGCCAGTCAGCAGCTGCGGATGCGGCCCCGCAAACGCGATCGCCTGCCTAAAATGATCTGCTGCCTCGAACGGCGCTCCGCGATCATTCAGCAGGGAAGCAAGGATCGCGTGCGCATCGGCGTTTCCGACATCCGAAGCGAGCGCTGCGCGCGCCACCGATTCCGCTTCGTCCACGCGCCCGAGCCTCAGCAGCAGTCGCGCGAGATCGCCGTAGTGCCAGCGGCGCGAAGGTGCGAGGGCGATCGCCTGTCGAAGCGTCGCTTCCGCAGCTGCATCATTGCCCTGTTCGGCTTCACACAGAGCCTTGACCTCAAGCGCATCCAGCGAGGCCGGGGAGAGCTTGAGAACCTCCGCGGCCATGCGCGCCGCAGTCTCGATTTGCCCCTGCGACAGAGCTTCGCGTGCGGCGGCAATCTGGCCTTCGATATTGTCGATCATTAGCCTCTTGCCGTCACAGTGGGTCCGCCCTCGCGACTAGGGATATCGCCTGCCGATCTACAACTCCCCAGACTACGGTTTCCACTCCCACGAACGCCGCGCTAGGAACATTCGATGCGCGAACCCGACCCCAGCCGATTCCGATCGATCACGGTCATTGGCGCCGGGGCCATCGGCGGCTGGATCGCGGCGCGGCTGGCACTCGCCGGGAACGCGGTGTCGCTCCTCGCCCGGGGAGCGACCTTCGAGGCGCTGCGAAGCGGCGGATTGCACCTCTCCGAAGGACAAAGCCGGGCCGTCGCGCCTGTCGCCGCCATCGAAAATGCGGAGGGGCTGGGTCCGCAGGACCTCGTCATCATCGCCGTCAAGGCTCCGGCGCTCGCGGAGGCAGCGGACATGGCCCGCCCACTGATCGGCCCCGATACCGTAATCCTTCCGATGCTGAACGGCGTCCCCTGGTGGTTCATGGCTAAGCCGCTGCGCTCCGTCGATCCGGACGGGCGCATCGCTGCAGCGCTTCCGCCAGATCGAGTCATCGGCTGCGTCGTCCATGCCAGCTGCTTCCGCTCCGCGCCGAATGCGGTGACCGTGAAGCACGCCGACAAGTTGATCTTGGGCGAACCGTCGGGTGCATCGAGCGAGCGCGTTGCGTCCCTATGCGCGTTATTCGAAGCCAGCGGCATTCGCGCCGAGCGGAGCGACACCATCCGCCGCGCCATCTGGTACAAGCTGTGGGGCAATGCGACGGTGAATCCGCTTTCGGCGCTTACCCGCGCGACCGCCGACAAACTTCTGTCGGACTCTGCGATCCGCGGATTCATGGCGCAGGCGATGGACGAGCTCGCTGCTGTTGGTGCAGCAATTGACTGCCCGATTTCCGAAACAGCCGAAGACAGGATGGCGGTGACTGCGCGCCTCGGCGCGTTCAAATCCTCGATGCTTCAGGATGTCGAGGCGGGCCGCGCGATCGAGCTGGAAGCGCTGCTTGGCGCTCCGCTTGAGATCGCCGCGCGCTCGGGCATTTCAACTCCGCAGCTTCAAAAGATCTACGCGATGACGAGGCTCCTGTCCGATAGCCTCAATCTTGGCCGGTAGCCTTGAACTAACGGAAGTTAGCGGCTTTGATCATTGCGCCGATCCTATTGAGTCGTGGGGGAATTCCAAAATGAAGTATCGCGTCGTCGCTGCCCTTTTGCTGGCCTGCACCGCCGCTCCGCTTATCGCGCAGCAGACCGCGCCGCTGGAGCAGCCCGGCAAATGGGCGCAGGATTATACCGGCCGCAAGTCCGACCCAGCAGTGCGTTTCGGTACGCTCCCGAACGGGCTTCGTTACGCCATCATGCACAATGAGACTCCGAGCGATGGCGTTGCGATGCGCATGCGCATCGGTTCGGGATCGCTTGAGGAGCGGGACGACGAGCAGGGTCTCGCCCATTTCCTCGAGCACATGGCTTTCCGTGGAAGCACCAACGTGCCGGACGGCGAGGTGGTCCACATGCTTCAGCGGCAGGGGCTGCAGTTCGGGCCCGACACCAACGCGTTCACCGCTCACGATGAGACGGTGTATATGTTCAACTTCCCCAAAGCCGACGCGACGGCACTCGATACCGGTCTCACCCTGTTCCGCGAGATCGGCGGCCGCCTCAATCTGGCACCCGCCGCGATCGACGCAGAACGGGGCGTGATCCTGTCGGAAGAGCGGCTTCGCGACACGCCGGCTTATCGCATGACGAAGGCGGATCTTGGGACAATCCTGGACGGGACCAGGGCGATCGAACGCTGGCCGATCGGCAAGGTGGATATCATCAAATCCGCCGGCCACGACCAGCTCGAGCGCTACTACCGTTCGAACTATCGCCCCGACAACGCGACCATCATCGTCGTCGGCAATATCGACCCTGCGGCCGTCGAACAGCAGATCAAGACCCGCTTCTCCGACTGGCAGCCCGCAGGTGCTCCGGATTCGATCGATCTCGGTGCGCCCAATGGCGCCAAGAAAGTCGGCGAGTTCGTTTCGCCCGGTGTCCCAGACCAGATGACCGTCGCTTGGGCCGGCCCGGCTGACCGCCGTGCGGAAACCGAAGCCGTCGACCGCGATCTGATTCTGCAGCAGTTGGCGCTCACGGTCCTCAACCAGCGGCTATCGGATCTCGCGCTAAAGCCCGGGAGTCCTTTCGTGAACGCCCAGGCCGTGCACGTCCGTTCGGCTGTCGATTCCGGAGCGATCACGCAGATCGGAGTCACGACCTCACCCGATAAATGGCAGGCCTCGCTCGATGTCGTGGCCGCGACCCAGCGGGAACTTCTCCGCGACGGAGTCCAGCCCGGTGAGCTGAGGCGCGCTGTGCGTACGATGCTGACCCAATATCAAAACAAGGCGGCGACAGCGCCGACCCGCAAATCGGCCGATATCGCCGACGAAATCGTGCAGACCGTCAACGGTGACGAACTCCAGACGAGCCCGGCGCAGGACCTCGCCTTTGCCAGTCCCATACTCACCGGCGCCACTCCGGCTGAAGTGAACGCAGCTATGAAGCGCGCCTTCGACGAGCACGGCCCGATCCTCTTCCGCTCCGCACAACAGGCTCCCGCCGGTGACGCCGCGCTCGCCAGCGCTCTCGCCGCCGCATATTCGCGCCCGCTCGGTCCGGAAGTTAAAGAGGCGGCGGTCCGCTGGCCGTACAGCAGCTTCGGAAAGCCGGGCGCAGTCGTCTCCCGAACCACGGACGCGAAGCTTGGAACCACCCTCGTCCGCTTTGCCAACGGCACTCGCCTGCTGGTCAAGCCAACGAAATTTGAAAAGGACAAGATCGCCGTCGCCGTGCTTTTCGGCAATGGACGCGCCGGCGTTGCGCCTGCCGACACCCACGCAATCTGGGAGGGGACTTTCTATCCCTACGCCGGCACCAAGAAGCTGCCCTTCTCGGCCATCACCCAGTGGACCGAGGAAAGCGGAAAGGTCGTCTCGGTTTCACTGCAACCCGGCAACCGTGCTTTCCTGCTGACCGGCAACACGCGCCCCGGTGATCTCCTCAGCCAGATGCAGCTACTGGACGCCTACGCCCGCGACCCCGGCTTCCGGCCGGAAGCCTATGAAAAGGTCAAGTCGGTCGCGCCGATGTTCGCCGGCCAGATCGCCGGCCAACCGGCGGCGGTGTTTTCGCGCGAAGCGCAGGATTTGATGGTCGGCAACGATCCGCGCTTCGAAAGCCTCCCCAGTGACTCCGATCTCGCCAATGTCGGACCAAAGGACATGTCCGCACTCCTCGCGAAGCCGCTTGCCGGGCAGGCGGACGTAGTAATGGTGGGTGACGTCACGGTGGACCGGGCAGTGAAGGTCGTGCAGGCCACGTTCGGCTCCGGCCCGGCCCGGGCGCGAGCGGCCTCCGTCGATCCGCATGTGACCATGCCGGAAGGGCGTACCGAGCCCTTCGTGGCGGAACACACCGGTCGTCCGGATCAGGCATTCTATGGCGAATATTACCGTCTCCCGGACTATTTCGCCGATCCGCAGATCGATGCCGTGGAAGATGTCGCCTCCGCCATTATCTCGACGCGTCTCATCGACACCGTCCGCGAAAAGCTTGGAATCACCTATTCCCCCCAGGTGACGGGGGTAAGCTCGGACGAGATTTCCGGCGTTGGCTATCTGGGCGTCGTGCTTGAAACTCCGCCCGCGAACTTCGACAAATTCCATGCGCTTCTTGCCGACCAGCTTCGCGATCTCGCGTCGAAGCCGGTGAGCGCCGATGAGCTGGAGAGGGCCAAGCAGCCGCTCATCGAGACCGAGCGCAAGAGCCGCGAGACGAACGCCTTCTGGATGTGGAGGCTGGCGCAGGTCGTCCGCGACCCCAGGATCGAGGACAAGACGCTGACCAGGATCGATCGCCTCTCAGCCGTCACTCCTGCGGACGTTCAGGCGTTCATCGCCACCTATGCGGCCGGAAAGCAGCCGGCGGTTGTAATCGCCAGAGCGAAGCCCTCGGCAGCGCCTGCGGCGGTTGGGCACTAGATCTCGATCTGGGTGCCCAGCTCGACGACCCTGTTGGTCGGGAGCTTGAAATATTCCATCGCGCTTTCGGAGCTTTGCATGAGCTTCGAGAACAGCTTCTCGCGCCACAGCGCCATCTCCGGACGCTTGGACGGAATCAGCTTCTGCCGCCCAAGGAAGAAGCTGGTGCTCATCGGGTGGAAGTCGATCCCGCCGCCTTTGAACTCGGCCAGGTCGCGCGGGATGTCGACTTCGTCCATGAAGCCGTAGTGCAGCACCACCCGGAAGAATCCCTGCCCCGCATCGTGGACCTCGAGCCGCTTGGGCGCCGGGACATAGGGCACCTCCTCGATCTTCACCGTCAGGATCACGACGCGCTCATGAAGCACCTGGTTATGCTTCAGATTGTGGAGGAGCGCTGACGGGATCGAATTGGGAGAGGCCGAAAGGAAGACCGATGTGCCGCGTACCCGGTGCGCGGATTTTGCCGCCGACTTGATGAAGACGGTCAACGGCAGGCTCGTCTCGGAAAGCTTCTGGCGGAGTATGTCCCGCCCCCGCGCCCACGTGCTGAGCAGCGTGAAGATGATGAGGCCCACAAAGATCGGGAACCACGCGCCCTCGAACAGCTTCATCAACCCCGACGTCAGGAACAAAACGTCGATCGTGACGAACACCGCGAAACCGATGGCGCCCTGCCATAGCGGCCGCTTCCAGATCCGGAACACGACGACATATTGCATCAGTGTCGTGATCAGCATCGTACCCACCACCGCCAACCCGTAGGCCGGCAGGATCGCCGCCGAGCTTCGGAAGGAGAAGACGAGCAGCGCCACCATGAACGCCAGGAACCAGTTGACCGCCGGCAAGTAGATCTGCCCCCGCGCGACCGATGAGGTGTGCGTGATCCGAAGCCGCGGCATGAAGCCGAGCTGGATCGCCTGCTGGGTCACCGAAAAAGCGCCGGAGATCACCGCCTGGCTGGCGATGATCGTCGCCAGAGTCGCGATCACCAGCAGTGGGATGGTGAGGCTGGGCGGCACCATGTGAAAGAATGGATTGCCCACATATTCCGGATGCTGGATCAGCATCGCCGCCTGCCCGAGATAATTGAGCATCAGCGCCGGGGCGACAATGTACAGCCATGCGGTGGCGATCGGCTTGCGCCCGAAATGCCCCATGTCGGCGTAGAGCGCCTCGGTGCCGGTCACCGAGTAGATCACCGCTCCCAGCGACAGGAACGAATAGAGCGGGTGGGCGGCGAAGAAGCCCCAGATGTACGCCGGATTGAGCGCCTGGATGACCTGCGGGTGGCCAAGGATATGATACACGCCCATCGTCGCGATGGTCGCGAAATAGACCAGCATGACCGGCCCGAACATCTTGCCGACGCGCTCGGTCCCGTGCGCCTGGATCGCGAACAGGCTGATCAGGATCGCGAGCGCGATCCAGACGATGTACGGTTCGAACGCCGTGCTGACGACCTGCAGGCCCTCAACCGCTGAAATCACCGAAACCGCTGGAGTAATCATTGCGTCCGCGAAGAAGAATGCGGTCGCGAACAATGCGCCGAGCAGCAGCCAGCGCTGCGGGCTCGCGGCACCCAGCCGCCGGCTGATCAGCGCATAGAGCGCCAGGCTCCCGCCCTCGCCCTTGTTGTCGCAACGCATCACGATCAGCACATATTTGATCGTGATGACGAAGATGAACGACCAGAAGATCAGGCTGACGATCCCATAGAGATCGGTGACGATCGTGTGCAGATGATAGCGCGGGTCGAGCGTCGCCTGCAGCGCGTAGAGCGGGCTCGTCCCGATGTCGCCGTAGACGACCCCGATCGCCCCAAGCATCAATTTCGGGAGGCCCTCTTGCGGGCCGTGATGAAAGCCCGCGATTTCCTCGGCGGGCGCAGCAGCGGTTGCCATGGCGCGCATCTGGTACCGCACCCCATAAAGATTCTATGTGGATTTCGTAAGTGTCCCATTGGGAAGCGGCCTGGATTCGCCGCCGCAACCCTCGACGGGCCGACATCGCGGAGCCAGATATGCGCGCACGGAGACCAAGGATGCGCATGGAAAGAATCGAGCGCGAGCCGGAGAGCGTGGAAAGTCGGTCCCGGCCCCAGGCCGCGGCCATCCTGCTGCCCTACGTCGCTTCACTCGCCTTTGTCGCGGTTTCGACCGTCGCCGGGGCGATCGTCGATCCGCGCTGGGGCAACGGGCCGGTCGACTTGCTCTACGTCCCCGCCGTCCTCGCGTCGGCCATCCTGTTCGGCCTCTGGCCCGCGCTCGTCGCCAGCCTCGCCTCGGCGCTCGCCTACAATTACTTCTTCACCCCGCCCTTCCACACCTTCCAGATGGCGCGCCCGGCCGATGTCGTGACCGAGGTCGTGCTGTTCCTCGTCGCCATCGTCACCAGCAAGCTCGCCGCCGGCATCCGCCAGCAGGCCGAGATCGCGCGCCTCCACTCCACCCGCAATGCGACCATCGCCGGTTTCGCCGGGCGGATGCTCGGCTGTTCGGACAAGCATGAGATCGCCGCAATCGCTGCCCGCGAGCTCGGCCGCATTTTCGGCTGCAACGCCATCGTCCTCGAAGGCCTGCCCAGCCCCGCCACGCTGGCCGCCGATCCCGCGTCCATCTCGCTTGCGCCCAACGACATCGCCACCGCCGCCTCGGTGCTCAATTCGGGAGAGTCCGCCGGCCGCGGCGCCAAACATCCCTATCCGACCGATTGGCAGTTCCATGCCGTGGGCGCGCACGGGCAGACCCTCGCCGCCGTCGGCCTTGCCCGCGACGACGAGGCGATTGCGGTGGAGGAGGATCGGCAGGATCTGCTCGCCAGCCTTCTCGACCAGTTCGCCCTCGCGCTCGAACGGTCGCGGCTGGAACGCGAGGCGCGCGACCTCGCGACCTTCTCGGAGCGCGACCGGGTGCGCTCGGCCTTGCTGTCGTCGATCGGGCAGGATCTCGGGCCGCCCATCGCCTCGATCGGCAATAGCGTCCGCGAGCTTCGCCGCAGCGCGTCGGACCCGAAGGCGATCGCCTCGGCCATAAGCAGCGAGGTGACCAGGCTCGATCGCTATGTCGCCAACCTTCTGGAGCTGGAGCCGGAGGCGGACCAGCGCCCGGTCGAGATCGCCGGGATCAGCATCGATCTCGTCCGCCGCCGGGTGGCGCGGGACGGGCGCGAGGTTCACCTGACGCCCAAGGAATACGCCGTCCTTGCCGAGCTCGCCAAGCATCCCGGGCGAGTGCTGACCCACGCGCACCTGCTCCGCATCGCCTGGGGCCCGGCGCAGGAAAGCCAGACCGAATACCTCCGTGTCGCGATCCGCGCACTCCGCCAAAAGCTCGAACGCAACCCCGCCCGGCCGGAGCTGATCCTGAATGAGCCGGCGGTGGGATATCGTTTGGCGGGCTACTGAGCTTGGCGGCCGCAATCGCGCTTGCGTTGAGATTTCGAATAATGCGACGGTGACCCCGCTCGGGGCGGGGGAGAAGTATGGCAGTTCCGGGCCAAGGGCATCTTGACACTGCACATTATAATGTGCATATCTCAGCAACGGAAACGGAATGACGTCGCGTCCGCAGAAGATCGATCTGGTCTTCTACCGGTCGGCTGCCGGGAACGAGCCGGTCCGCGATTGGCTGCTCGGGCTTGAGATTGCCAATCGGCGGGCGGTGGGACTGGATCTACAGCGCGTGCAGTATCGCTGGCCGATCGGTATGCCGCTGGTTCGGCCGCTCGGCGATGGCTTGTTCGAGGTTCGCACGAACCTCCCCGACAGGACCATTGCCAGGGTCATCTTCTGTTTCCACACAGGAGAGTTGTTCGCCCTCCATGGCTTCATCAAGAAGTCGCGGGCGACTCCTCCGGAAGATTTGAAGCTGGCGCGAAAGCGCAAGGCAGAGGTGGAAGATGGCTAGGAACAGGCACCGCGGATCGACGCTCGACGAATTCCTCGCCGGGGAAGGTGTCCTCGAGGAATTTCAGGCGAAGGCGATCAAGGAGGTCGTTGCATGGCAGCTTGGGGAAGCGATGCGGGAGCGCAAGCTCAGCAAGAACCAGCTCGCGAAGGAAATGCACACCAGCCGGACCCAGATTGACCGCCTGCTCGATCCGGAAGCCGAGAATGTCACGATCCAAACGCTGCAGCGCGCGGCGGCAGTCGTCGGCAAGCGGGTGCAGATCGAATTGGTGGACGCCTAAAGCGCCGTCACATTACTCCCTCGAAAGCGAGGCTCCCCCCTTACTTCTTCGTTCGTCTGGAGCTGATCCTCAACGAACCGGCGATGGGCGACCGGCTCGCGGGGTGAGGAGGGTTCAGCGTCTCTCTGACCGAAGCTCCGCGCCAGCTAGATCAAATTGGCTCGGTAGGTTGTGGGACTTAAGGCCAATCGTTCCGACAGTGGTGGTCGCAGTTCGAACGCGGCTGGCTTCTCCACGAAGTCGTAGAGGCGCAGTAACCGAAATGCGTCGGGTCGCCGTTCGCTAAACGCTCGCTCGTTCTCGGAAAGGAAGAACGGCGTCTTGGCGGGACCGTTCGTTGTCTTCACTTCAATCAACCGTTCGCTGCCATCGAACTCAAACGAGCGGATATCATATCCGGTGCCGTCGCCTCTGACCTCAGAAGTCCACTCGACCTGTCGCGCAAGATCAAGCCGGTCGGCGTTTCGGAGCCGCTGTTGTTCATGCAGAAATACCAACTCCTCCCCTCGTTTACCGAGATGCCTGTTTCGTGCATCTCGTTCCGCCGGATCGTACTTGCGAATGAGTTGCCTAAGCCGCTCTGGCTCGCCGTGTTCACTTGGCGAAACGTCGGGAGCGGGACCGATCCATAGAGTCGGTGCTTCAGCGACTCGATCCGGCGCCGTTTCGACCAATTGGAATATTGGCTGCCCTTTCGCGGCGAGGTACCGTTCAACTGCCTCCAATAGAGAATTTTGGAAATGAGCTAGAGGCTTGTATCCGCGGATAAACGGCACACCCAGCCGCTCCATGACCGCGCTGATGTTCTGATGTTTCCGTTCTATGGAGCCGGGTTCTCGACCAGTTAGAGCCTGCAAAGCCCGCCGGTGATCGGACTTATTATAACTTCGACCTGCAATCTCGTCCGCCAGCATCGCGAAGTAATCCGCGACGATCGCATCCACTTCCCGGTCGGACCAGATGCTGCCACGAACGTCACCCATCTGATAGCTATATCGTAGTTTCGGAGGAGAGCATCATGTGGACCGCTTTTGACTACATGTATCGGGACGCGGGAAACTTCAAAGCCTTCGGCACTGTCATGCTGGAGGGACCTCTGAGTCTGGCGGATCGAAACCTGATTAGATCCCGTCTTTCAAGCGGCGAGTTCTTCATCGCTGAGCAGGTCGGTATACCACCTCTTTATGGTGGGCTGCACAAGTGGAGCGATGGTCCAACTACTTCTGATCACTGTTGGCACGAGTTTGTAGGATTTCGGACTGTCGCCGCGCCGCAAAGTCCCGTTTGCGTCATCGACTCCAACGAGTTTGTTCAGCGCTTCGTATCCTTGCACCAGTGGGACGAAGCACTCTCGCCTCACTTCGACTTGAGCGATGTCGGCTAAGGCGATAGCAACCTCAGCGTCCCGCGGACTAAATCCGCGTGACGTCGGTCGTGTCGCACTCGCGGTTCATCCGCTCGCGCGCACGCCGCCCGGTTCTCGCGCTCTCTTCGACACAAGCTCCGGGTTGCTCCGCAACCCCGTCGCTTATGCTCGGGCGCTCGAACTTAATGCGGCACCGCCTGGATCAAATCCCCCAACCCGAACCCGTGCCGCTTCTTCTTCTGCTCCGGCGGCTGGCCCTGCGCCTGCTGCTGGTCGCCATTGCCCGCCGCGCCCATGTCGCCCATTCCGCGCATCAGCATCGCCGTCGTCTTGTAGCGTACCCGCGTCGTCCAGGTCGGCGCATGCGGCTTGTCGGCGAAGCCGGCCTCGGGGCCATAGCCGATCCCCATCACCATCCCCTGCGGAACGGCGCGCGAGACTTCGGCCGGAAGCATGCACTCGCTGGTCGAGGGCGGGAGCGCCGCGCCGGCGGCGATCATCTGCCGGACCTCCGCCGGGCTCTCGTAATCGAAGGCCGGGAATAGCGTCGCGCCCTTGCCCGATGTCCAGATCACCATGTCGTGACCTCCGCCCTGGCCCTGGCCGCCGCCGAACAGCGCCAGCGCATAGCCGGTCGCCTGGGCGGCCGGGGTCCAGTCGAGCCGGTCCGCGCCCGAGGGCATTGCGCCCGCTTCGCGAAGCCCGAGCCCGGGCATGAAGTCCTGCCCCTGGCCCAGAGTGAAGGCCATCGCCGGCGAATAATTGCCCTCCACCCGGTGCGCTCCGACCAGCGAGGCGGAGGCCGGGACGACGCGCGAGTCCTTCGTGTTTGGCCATTCGCCGAAGCCGGGGGAATCGTCGCGGGTCGGCTCGCGCGCGGCCATCCGGCCCATCGCCCGCCCCATCTTTTCCAGCGCTTCGAGGCCCGGCGGGATCTGCCCTTCGGCCATCTTGGCAAAATCGATCACCATCGGCTGGCCGGCGCCGGCATGCTCGCCGCAGCCCCAGTAGATCAGGATCCGCCCCTGCGGCTTTTCATAGCTGCCGGGCTCGGACGGGCCGCTGGCGCCGGTATATTGCTTGGGCGGCGGCGGAGTGACGAGCGGAAGGCTGGCGCCCATCTGCATTCCGGCCGGGATGAAGTGGTTGGCTTGCGGATCGCCCGCCGGGCGGTCGCGCGAGGAGAGCCTGAGGCTCAGCATGTGAGCGACTGCATTGCCGCCGCCGTTCATCATGCTCATCATCTGGCCGAGGCTCGGCCGTCCGCCGCCCATCATGCCCGCGCCGAAGCCGGACATGGTCGATACGTCCATCCAGTAGGTGGCGACCGGCGGCGGTCCGGCGGCGCTGCTTTCGTGGGCCGTGCTCTTGTGCGCCGGCGCGGCGGCAAAGGCGGAAACTGCGGCGACGGCCGTGATGGACGCACTCGCGATGAGCAACGCACTGATCTTCATGATGAAACCCCCTGATTGACCCCGCTTCACTATCCGCAAAATCGGGGCGTCTCGCAAGCGGGCTATGTAGCTGCTAGGCGCGCGGGCAAATGACCGACATCAGCAAGATCCGAAACTTCAGCATCATCGCGCACATCGACCACGGCAAGTCGACCCTCGCCGACCGCCTGATCCAGGCGACGGGCGGCCTCACCGACCGCGAGATGACCGGCAACGCCCAGGTGCTCGACAATATGGAGATCGAGCGCGAGCGCGGGATCACCATCAAGGCGCAGACCGTGCGGCTGAACTGGAAGGGCTACGAGCTCAACCTGATGGACACGCCGGGACACGTCGATTTTGCTTACGAAGTGTCGCGGTCCCTCGCCGCCTGCGAAGGTGCGCTGCTGGTGGTGGACGCAGCGCAGGGAGTCGAAGCCCAGACCCTCGCGAACGTCTATCAATCCATCGAGCACGACCACGAGATCGTGCCAGTGATCAACAAGGTCGACCTCCCCGCCGCCGACCCGGAAGGGGTGCGGCAGGAGATAGAAGAAATCATCGGGCTTGATGCCTCAGAGGCCGTCCTCGCCAGCGCCAAGACCGGCCTCGGCATCGAAGAGGTGCTCGACGCCATCGTCGCCAAAATCCCGCCCCCCAAAGGCGAGCCCGACGCGCCGACCAAGGCGATGCTGGTCGACAGCTGGTACGATCCCTACCTCGGCGTCGTCATCCTCGTCCGCGTGATCGACGGCTCGCTCCGCAAAGGCCAGCAGATCAAGTTCATGCAGGCCGGCACGACCCACCTCGTCGACCGCGTCGGCTGCTTCACCCCGAAGCGAACCGACCTCCCCGAGCTCGGCCCCGGCGAGATCGGCTTCATCACCGCTCAGATCAAGGAAGTGGCCGAGACCCGCGTCGGCGACACCATCACCGATGCCCGCCGCCCCGCCGCCGCCCCGCTCCCCGGCTTCAAGGAAGTCCAGCCGGTCGTCTTCTGCGGCCTGTTCCCGACCGACGCCGCCGATTTCGAGAAGCTCCGCGACTCCCTCTACAAGCTCCGCCTCAACGACGCCTCGTTCAGCTTCGAGATGGAGACCAGCGCCGCATTGGGCTTCGGCTTCCGCTGCGGCTTCCTCGGCCTCCTCCACCTCGAGATCATCCAGGAGCGGCTGACCCGCGAGTACGACCTCGACCTCATCACCACCGCGCCATCCGTCGTCTACGAAGTCCACCTTCGCGACGGGCAGACCGAGGCCATCCACAACCCCGCCGACTGGCCGGACCCGAACGCCATAATCTCCGTCGCCGAGCCGTGGATCGAGGCGACCATCTACGTCCCCGACGAATACTTGGGCTCCGTGCTCAAGCTCTGCCAGGATCGCCGCGGCATCCAGAAGGATCTGACCTACGTCGGCACCGGATCCCACGCCCGCGCGCAGATGAAGTACGAGCTGCCGCTGAACGAAGTAGTGTTCGATTTCTACGACCGCCTCAAATCGATCAGCCGCGGCTATGCCAGCTTCGATTATCACCAGGTGGGCAACCGCGAGGGCGACCTGGTCAAGATGAGCATCCTGGTGAACAACGAGCCGGTGGATGCGCTCAGCATGATCGTCCACCGCGCCAATGCCGAGGCGCGCGGCCGCGGCATGTGCGAGCGCCTGAAGGACCTCATCCCCCGCCACCTGTTCAAGATTCCCATCCAGGCGGCGATCGGCGGCAAGATCATCGCCCGCGAGACGATCGGCGCGCTGCGCAAGGACGTGACGGCGAAGTGCTATGGCGGCGACGCCACGCGGAAGCGCAAGCTTCTTGAGAAGCAGAAAGAGGGGAAGAAGCGCATGCGCGAGTACGGCAGCGTCAGCATTCCGCAGGAAGCGTTCATCGCCGCATTACGCATGGGCGACGACGCTTAGGGCCGGCTCGCCACCCGCTCGCGGAACCAGTCGGCCAGCGCTTCCTCGCTAACTTCGCCGGCGGCGAGCGCGAGCATGATGCGGATCGCGTCCTCGGCTGCAAAGCGGAGGCTGACGCCGTTCAGGGCGAGGAACAGCCGCCCGAAGACCCAGGCGGTGCGCTTGTTGCCGTCAACGAACGGGTGATTGCGGGCGATGCCGAAGGCGTAAGCGGCGGCTAGCGCCGCCAAATCCTCTTCCTCACCATAGGCCCAGCGGTTCACCGGCCGGGCGAGCGCCGATTCGAGCAAAGCTTCGTCGCGAATGCCCGCGCCGCCTCCGTGCTCGGCAAGCTGCCGGTCGTGCACGGCGAGGGCGATCTTCACGTCGAGCCATACGGGCTCGACGCGCTTGCGGATCACTTGGCGAGCACGTGCAGGATATCGCGATCGTCGCGCATGATCTTTTCGGCCACCGCCATCTTTTCCGCGAAATCCGGATCGGCCGCGGTAAGCCGCACCCCATCCGGCGCTTCAGTTGCGTAGACGGTGTCGCCCGGTCCGACGCGCAGGCGCGCCAGCAACTCCTTGGGCAGGACCACGCCCGCCGAATTGCCGATTTTCGTGATTTTAAGCTGCGTGTTCATACGGATGTTATAACGGCGGTGGCGGATGGTTTCAAGGAGCGATGCGCAGCATCGCGAGCGCGAACGCGAGTGACGGAGAAGCCGCCGCTCAGCCGAATTTGTAGGTGATCGGCGGCGTCAAATAGTGGGATTCGATGGGCTTGCCGTCCTTGTCTTTTGCGGGCGTGAACCTGGCTCGCATCATCAAGACCTTGCACGTGAAATCATCCAGAAGCTTGTGGCCAGTGCTTTGAACGATCGTGCATGCCGACACCCGGCCTTCGGGAGTGATCGTCAAATCGGCCTTCACGACCCCGCTCCATCCATATCGAAGTGCTTCTTCTGGAACCTCGTTCACGTTGAAGAGCGGCACGACATGATCCTGAGCAGCCCGAGGCGGCGCGACGGTGGCGGCTTGCGCCAACACAAGCAGGGAAACGATCATCGGCGAGTTGTGCAGGCAAACTCGGCTGAGCTCAATGCCCGGGGGTGCCCAATGCTCAGAGCGAAACCAGATGCGGATTAGAGCGCCGGGTACGGGTGCCATCGACGCCTTTAGTTCGCTGAGCTAATTTCGCCCGATGACCAAAGGCATCTTCCTCTACCGCGAAGACTCGCGCTACCAGGACAAGCCTTGGGCTGTGTACCAGTTCCCGGATTCCTATCTCTCTCGCGCCGCGCAAATGGTCGGCGATTGGGTCATTTACATGGAGCCCGTGAAGGCTGGTCGGAAAGGATATCACGCCGTTGCGAAGGTTGACCGGATCACGCCCGATCCGAGCAGTCCGGGAATGCACCTCGCGATCATCAATCCAACTACATACCTCCCCTTTGACCATGAGGTCCCGTTTCAGTCAGGCGGCGATTACCCGGAACGGAGCGTGCTGAACGAGGCGGGCAACGTCTCGGGTCGGGCGCAGGCGGCGGTCCGGCCGATCCCGGCGGAGGACTTCAATCGGATCGTTGGCCTTGGGCTCGACACGCACGACGAATTGCTGCCGCGCTCGGACGCCGAAACTGCCGCCTCAGTTGCCGAAGAGCAGGCGCCGTATGAGTTCGAGCAGGACCGGGTTCAAATACTCACCAGCCGAACGGTGCGCGACCGGATTTTCAGGACGCGCGTGCTGAAGGCCTATGACCGCCGCTGCGCCTTCACCGGCTTCCAGTTCATAAACGGCGGCGGCCGCGCCGAGGTGGAGGCGGCACACATCAAATCGGTTCAGGACAAAGGTCCCGACGTGGTCCAGAACGGCCTCGCTCTTTCGGGAACGGTTCACTGGATGTTCGACCGAGGATTGCTGACGGTGGCTGACGACGCGACGATCCTGCTGTCCAATCACATCAATGACGTCGATGGAGTCCGGAAGATTTTGTTCCCAAGTGGCCGAGCAAAGTTTCCGGACGACCGGCACGACGCGCCCGATCGTGCTTTCCTGCGCTGGCATCGGGAGAACTGCTTCAAGGGTGTGGCGTTGGGGTGAAGATGGACCCCGGATCAAGTCCCGGGTGACGATGCAAGCCTAAACCGCCTCCACCTCCGCAGGCTCAACCGTCAGCCGCAAGCCCATCGCGCTCAAGATCGACCGGATCGTCTCGAATGACGGGTTCCCGCCCTCGCCCAGCGCCTTGTAAATTCCCGGCCTGCTGACCCCGCTGCGCCGCGCCAGGTCCGAAATGCCGTGCGAACGCGCAACCGTGGCGAGCGCATTGCGCAGCTCCTCTGGCCCCGCATCTTCCAGATAGGCGTCCAAATAAGCCGCAATGGCTTCGGCGCTATCGAGATAGTCCGCGGAGTCGAATGCGGTGGTTTTGATCTTCGCCATCAGTCCAACTCCTTCGCCAGCGCCTTCGCTTCCGCGATGTCCGCATCTTGGGTCGATTTGTCGCCGCCGCAGAGCAGGGCGATCAGCTCCTTGCCGCGCTGGACGAAATACACGCGATAGCCGGGGCCACAGAAAATCCTCATCTCCGAGACGCCGTCCCCAACCGGAGCGACATCTCCCAAATTGCCGGCCTGGGCTCGATCCAGCCGCTTGAGGATTCGCGCCCGGGCTCGCTCGTCACGCAATCCGGTCAGCCAAATCCTGAATCGCTCGGTTTGCCGGACCTCGATCAAGCATGTCTCCTATAGTTTACAATAATCCGGCTGTCAACTATAGGCGACAAACTGGTTGGCATTGTCAATCCGGCTTCTTCGGCCCCACGCGCCCCGCATCCACATGCGCCTCCCATTCCTTGAACGCTTGTTGCGCTTCCTCCTCGCCACCCCCTGACCCCTGCACCGGCGACTCCCGGCGCGGCCAGCGCGGCTCGCGGGGGAGCGATCCGGCCGGGATCCACGGCCGATCTTCCCTGGGGCAGAGGCGCTCATAGGCGTCCGGATCGTTCATGTTGATGATGCGCGGGACCGCGCGGGTTAGGGGAGAAGGAATTGGCTCCGGGGAAATGAATTCCCCTTCGCCGTCGGACGGGTTCGTCTCGCTTGAGGCGAGCCGGCCCGCCGTCCGGTCTGAGCCATTGCGCTTCTCGCCATGCTCCCCGGCATGGCTGCGATGCTCATCTCTCGCCGAAGTTGACTTATCGGCTTCGCCGTCTGCCGTCTTCGGCTCGGTACTCTTTCGCGCTTCGTGCAACTCGCGCTCCAGGGCATCAATTTCCTCCGGCCCGTTGAGCACCTTCCACGCCCTGCGCTTCTTCGCGTCGGGGATGATCTCATTGCGGAGCATGCGCTTGCGCAGCTTCTGAAGCTTGGCGAAGACCCGCTCGCGCACCTCCTCGATCGCGTCGTCGCTGTATCCCTCGACCTCCGCGCCGCCGTCGTCCGAGCCTAGCTCCGCCAGCTTCCCGCCCATCTTCATGAGCTCGCGCTGGCGGGCGACGTCGAGCGCGGCCTCGCACGCCTCGTTGAACTCGCGCGCGCCCCGGCTCTTGCGCAATTTCTCGACCGCGAAGCCGTGGCGCTTGATGCTTCGCGCCGCGCGCTCGATCGATCCGGTCACCGCAAGAGCGGCGACAAAGGCGCGCTGGGTCGCCGGATCCCACAGCCGGTCGTGCGCCGGCCTCGGCACCGGATCGAACGCCAGCAGATAGGGGATGTCGGCGAACGCCTCGTCGCCCGCCACGCCCTCGGCCGAGCATTGCGAGCAGACGACGGGGATCGGTTGGATGTCCGACCGGGCCTCGTGCTCGCCAGTCCCCCGGACTGGCTGCGCGCGCGACCTCCTCCGGTCGACGAACGGCGGAGTGAGGCCGGCAAGCCCTGCGCACTCCCGTTCGATCCGGTCCGCCTCGCGCTGTTCGAACAGGGCAACGGCCGCGTCCCACGCCGCCCGGAACTCTTGCGCCCTCTTGTCGCGATACACCTTCTGAACGCCATGCCGGTTCTTCTGCAGCGCTTCCGAGGCAAGCTCGGGCGAGCCGGTCAGCGCCAGGTGGGCGATGAACTTCTTCTGCAGCGCCGAAGTCCAGCCGTTGCCGCGCTTTTGCCTCGGCGCCGGCTTGAAGTTCAGGAGTGCGGCGATCTCCGGATCGTCCTCGGGGCGCGGTTGTTGCTCATCTGGCGAATCGTCCATCGCCATTGTTAACCAGATCGGTTCGAAATAGGACAGCGAAATCGAATGCGCGAGGCTCATTTGTTCGTCATCCCGGCCCTGAGCCGGGATCCGCCTTGCTCTTACACCGGCCAAAGAAAGGCGGATCCCCGATTAAATCGGGGACGACGCCCGGCCCCGGCCAACCTCTCTGCGCCTCCGCGTCTCCGCGCGAACACTCAACCGGCCAAATCGTTGACGGCGATGTACACCGCTCCCGCAATGCTGCCCGCCAGAAGCATCAGCACGCCGGCCTTCATGACCCGCTCGCGAACGATGGTTCGCGCTCGGCGGCGGCGGCTCTTTTCGCGGAAAAATTCTATCGACGAAGTATCTATTGGCAATCATCCGAAATGGACGACTCGGCATCCAGATTGATAACGAAAGTCTATGCTTTTGCCGAATCCCGAACTGTTGCGGCTGCGCAAATCGCGCGGGACAAAAGGTGGTCCCTGTAAACTAAGCTAATCGACTCTTTGGCTTTTTGCGTGGATTATGGCCGTTCGATGAGGGACCGGGGGTCAAGGACGCCGCGTCGCGAGGCGACGAAGGACGAGTCGGGGGCGGGGGCGCGGCCGTTGCCCGAGCCGGGAGCGCGCGGGTTCAGGAAGCCTTCTCCCGCCGTCCGCGGCGCGGGCGAGCTCCAGCGCGATCTTCCCGAGGGCATTCCGCCCGAGATGTTCACCGGCGCCGGGATGCTGGCGCTTGCCGACCTCCTCCCCGTGATGGTCGCCTATCTCGACCGCGATCTCACCTACCGCTTCGTCAATAAGGCCTATGCCGACTGGTTCGAGCGGCCGCGCACCACCATCATCGGCAAGACGGTTCACGAGCATCTGGGCGATCACGCCTATGCCGAACGGGAGAACCTGCTTGCCGGTGCGCTCGGGGGGGAGCGGCAGTGGTTCGCCTCCAGCTTCGACCATCCGACCCGCGGGCCGGTGGCGCTGCACATCGATTACGTTCCCTGGCCCGGCGCCGACGGAAAAGCGCAGGGCGTGCTCGTGCTCCTCAGCGACGTCACCGAGCAGCGGACCGCCGAGCGGGCGCTTCGGGAGAGCGAGGCGCGGTTCCGCCGGATCGCCGATTCCGCTCCGGTGATGATGTGGGTGACGAGGCGGGACGGGAGCCGCGATTTCGTCAACGAGGCTTATGCGGACTTCGCCTGCGGCGAGGGGTGCGACCGGGAGGAGGCGCGGGCGCTCGACTGGACGGAGTTCCTTTACCCGGAGGATTATGATTCCGTGATGGGCTTGCGGCCTTTGTATGAGTCCGGGCAGGCGGTGACGTTCGAGGCTCGGATGCGGCGTCATGACGGTGAGTATCGCTGGCTCAGAAGCGTGTCGCAGCCGCGGTTCGGGGCCGACGGGGCTCTCGTCGGCTATATCGGGGTCGCGACCGACATCACTGTGCGCAAGGAGGCCGAGCTCGAGCTTCGCCGGCTGGTCGAGGAGCGCACCTCCGAACTCAGGGACAGCGAGGCGCGCTTCCGCGCGGTGTTCGAGACGGTGCTGGAACTCCTCATCCTCATGAAACCCGACGGCACCGTCATCGAAATGAACGACGCCGAAGTGGGGTGGAGGGCGGCGGACAGCAGGGATGTGATCGGCAAGAAGATCTGGGATGGGCCGACGCTGAAGCTGTTCTCCGACTATCGCGAGCCGCTGAAGCAGGCGATCGCGGCGGCGGCCAAAGGCGAGCAATTGGCGCAGCAGATCACGCTCGAACGTCCGGGCATGGCGACGACCTATCTCGACGTGACGGTGCAGCCGGTGAAGAATACGGCCGGGAAGGTCACCTACCTGCTGTTCGAGGCCCGCGACATCACCGAGCTCCGCTCCGCGCAGGAGCAGCTCCGGCAGAGCCAGAAGATGGAAGCGCTGGGCCAGCTCACGGGCGGCATCGCCCACGACTTCAACAATCTGCTGACCGTCGTCGTCGGCGGCCTCGACCTGGTCGCCAAGCGGCTCGAGGACGCAAAGCTCAAGCGCTACGCGACCAACGCACTCGCCGCCGCCGAGCGCGGCGCGCGCCTGACCGGTCAGCTGCTGGCCTTCAGCCGGGTCCAGCGGCTGGAAGTGCGGCCGGTGCATGTCGCGCCCCTGATCGAGCAGATGCGGCCGCTTCTGCGCAACGTGCTTGGGCCGGGGATTACCAAGACGTTCGATCTCGACGAGGCGATGGTGCCGGTGATGGCGGATCCGACCCAACTTGAGGTCGCCGTCCTCAATCTCGCGATCAATGCCCGCGACGCGATGCCCGACGGCGGGCAGCTCCACTTCGCCACGAGGACCATGTGGATTGAAGGCGACCCGGAGCTTGAGGACGGCGACTATATCGAACTCACCATCAGCGACACCGGCAGCGGAATGACTGAGGATGTGGCGAGCCGCGCGTTCGAACCGTTCTTCACGACCAAGGAAGTCGGCAAGGGCACGGGCCTCGGCCTCTCCATGGTGTACGGGATGGCCCGACAATCCGGCGGCACCGCCCGGATCGAGAGTTCGGCGGGCCGCGGAACGGCGGTGAAACTTTACTTCAAGGCGGCTGGCGAGATTGCTCACGCCGCCGGAGCGGAAGGCGAGGACGATACCTTGGGCCAGAAGCTCGAGCCCGCATCGGTGCTGGTGGTGGATGACGATCCCGACGTCCGCGGTTTTATAGCCGAGGCGCTCGCCGACACCAGCTACCGCGTGCGCGACTGTGCCGACGGACGAAGCGCACTGAAGCTATTTGCCGAGGAACGGCCCGACCTTGTGGTGCTGGATTATGTGATGCCCGAAATGTCGGGCGCCGAAGTTGCAGAACGCATTCTGGCCGACTGTCCGGAACAGAAGATCCTGTTCGTTTCCGGCTACAGCGAGACGGAGGCGATCAGGAAGATTGCTTCCGACGCGCCACTGCTTCCCAAGCCGTTCCGGGCGGACGCCCTGACGCGCGCGGTGCAAAAGGCGCTGGCGAAGGGGTAGCTTTCACACGACAATCGGATCGAGGAAAACGCCCCCCGCCTCGTGACCGCTCATCCAACGGATTATTCCGCGGACCGCGGGCACCTGTGGCATCTGCAAGAGGATTTCCGCACCGATTTCGAGCTCGTCATGAGAGCGAAGCCGAAATCCGTGCTTGGTCATATCGATCAGGATAACGTCGGTGCTGCAGCCATCCGGTTCGACCACCACCGCCTCGCAATTGAGGGTGACCCGCCGTTCACGGCCCCGGTCGATGCACGCCGCCAGATTCATACTCGTCGTCACTTCGGCCCCCTGGTCAAACCGGCACGGCCGGGGACCCGAGCAGCATCGATCCGCAGCCTCTGCGCGGGGCGGATTGCTAATCGTCAGGATGTTGGTGAGCCGCATACCTGCTGTCCGGGCAGGCAATTTGCGGTCTCAATCACCCCTCTGGTCCACGTCCTGGGACCAGTTAATCTGCATCAGCTTAATGCCGCCCGAAGCGATCTGGTTGCGATCCCATTTACCGAAACACCCTGAAACTGTGCGGCGGGATGGTCACCGCTTCGGGTGTGGCGTGCCCCTTCCGGTCGATGCGGACATTCGCTGAATCATCGCGGTAATTCTCCACAATGAAGGCGCCGTTGCCATAGGTGAACAGCGCCACATGATCCGGAGCATCGATTTGGACGGGCAAGTCACCGAATAGATATTGCTTGATCCGGGTGATCATCGGCTGCGGCAGATTATAGAGGTCGCCGAAATTCTCCGGCATCGTCCAGAGATAGAGCGTCCCCTTCGAATATTTGTTCATCACCACGATCGGGAAGCCCTTGGCCGCGGCCACCCCGCGAATGATCCCCCAGCTGTCGTTGGTGTAGAAGCGCACTTGCGGGAACAGGATCGGCTTGTGCTTGCCGGGCTCGGAAAGCTCCTTTCCATTGCCTGCGCCGAAGCCGTCGAAATATTGGTCGATGTTGACGATGTTCCCGGTGGCATTCCACTCCGCGAGATCCTCGAACCCGCGGCCCTGCATCGCTTTCAGGAGCCCCGACGTGACAATCACATCGGCACCGCCGTGAAGGCTCGTCTTGATCTTCGAAATGATATCCGGATCGTCGGCTGCGGCCTCTGTGAGGATGATCGTATGCGCCTGCGCCGGATAAGTCGGATAGAGCTCGATCGGGATTCCGAGGTTGCCCAGATAATTGTGGAGGAAATCCTCGCCGGTCGCGTGCGGCGGCCGGTAGCTGGCGATGCCTATCGGATTACCGAGCCCGTCGAGCGCCTTGTCCGCAATGTGTAACGCAGCGTTTGCAGCGGTTGCCCAACCGGCATTCGGATGCGCTGCCGAGATTGCCTTCCAGTCGAAGCTCGTGTGCGCATTCGCCCATGGCCGCTCGGCAGCAGTTGCGGGTCCCGGCTGCGCCATCGCCGACCATTCGAACAGCACGATTTGCGGTGCTTTGGCGAACTCCGTGTCCCAAAGCTGCTCGGCGTAACGGTCGATGCTCCGGATGCTGTAGGTGTCGACCCAGCCGCCGCCATTGCCACCGTCCGGACGCACATTGTCGAAATAGCGGATGATCTCGTAGCTCTCATATTGCTGAAGAAGCTGGTCGGTGATCACCGGATCGCGGGTTTCCGTGCCGGTGTAGATGCCGTCGAACATGTGCGCTTCGTCGGCGAGATCGAAGCCGCTGCCCTGGAAATGCTCGTACCAGTTGGGGAATTTAATGATGACCTTGATGTGCGGGTTCACCTGCTTGGCCGGCCCGAGAACAAGGTCGCGCGCGGCTTCGTGCATCTTGTCGATGCGATAGTCGGTCCAGCTGCGGTTGCCCTTGGCGGCAATGTCGGCGTCGCTCTTGGTGTTGTAGAAGAAGAAGTCGTCGAGGATAAGCTCATCGAAGTGGCGCGCCATCAGACGTGACGCTCGCTCCGCGGTCGCGCGGTCGACAGGATTTTCATAGTCCAGGGTGTTGAACTGTCCGCCCGAGGAGCCGGCGTCGAAAGTCACACCGCCGGCGGTTTGGATGCCCCTGGTCTGGAACTCGTGCTTGACCGTTTCCAGCTGGGCATCGGTCGCGAAGGTGCGGCCGCGATAGCCCTCGATATAGACCTTGTCGAAATCGAGCTGCGACGAGACCCGTGCGAATTCGCGGTTGAACTCGGCTGGATCGGAGAGACGGATGGTGACTCCGACCGGAATGTAGATTGCGGTTTTGAAGTTCGAATAGGCGTGGTGCCACGCCGGCACCACCGCAGCGGCAGGAATCGGTGCTGAAAATACAAGCGCGGCCGCGACAGCCGAAAGAATACGCAACGCTTTCACTCAAACCTCCCCGTAAGAGCTGGATACGCGCTAGCATGCGTTCGGGGCGGCGCAACCTCTGGTTAGTGAAAGTCGCGCGATTTGAGTTTGAGCGGCGGCTCGCTCGATGCCGCAGGCACACGCGCCGAACCGTCGGATACGGTTTTGGCAAGAGTCCATTCGCGCCGGTCGGGACCCTTGCTCGCGCCGTCGGCCGGCCCGTGGCGGTTGGGGAAGGGCATATCGCCGATACCGTGAAGCATCGGAGTCAGGTCCTCGAGGCGCTCGGCGACGACGTGAATCACGTCTCCTTCGTGTTGGACGACGCCGCGCACCTTCAGCATCGACGCCGACATCACGGCACGGCGATGAAGCTCGAACAGCCGCTGCCAGACAATGATGTTGGCGATGCCCGTTTCATCCTCAATGGTAAGGAAGGTGACATTGCCCTTGCCGGGCCGCTGCCGGATCAGCACGATTCCCGCCACTTCAAGCCGCCGGCCGTCCTTTATATGCCGAAGATCGCCGCAGCGGGTGATCTTCATCGAGTCGAGCTGCGGCCGGACGAAACCGACCGGGTGGGCCCGGAGCGACAGGTGGAGCGAGCGATAATCCTCCACCACTTCGCGGCCATCGTTCATCGGCTTCAGCGCGACGGCGGGCTCGCGCTCTTCCTCGCGGGCATCGGCCGCGGCGAAGAGGGGAAGCGACCTATGGCCCAGCGCCTTTACCCGCCACAGCGCCTGCCGCCGGTCGATTCCAAGCGATGCGAAACCATCGGCTTCGGCAATGCGCTCCAGCGCTGCGACGGACACACCCGAGCGTTTCCACACGTCTTCAACCGATACGAACGGCTGCTCGCGAGCGGCGATGATCAAGGCCGCGTGAGCATTCGCCAGCCCCTTCACCATCCTGAGCCCGAGCCGCACCGCCCGATACTGCCCCGACTGGTCTTCGATCGTGCAATCCCAGCGGCTGCGGTTGATGCAGACGGGACGGACCTCGACCCCATGCTCACGTGCATCGCGGACGATCTGGGCCGGCGCGTAGAAACCCATCGGCTGCGCATTCAGGAGCGCCGCGCAGAAGATGTCCGGATGATAATGCTTCATCCAGGATGAGGCGTAGGCGATCTTGGCGAAACTGGCCGCATGGCTTTCGGGGAAGCCGTAGCTTCCGAAGCCCTCGATCTGCTTGAACGTGCGTTCGGCGAAATCGCGCTCGTAGCCGTTCTTCAGCATGCCTTCGATCATCTTGTCGCGGAACTTGCTGACTCCGCCTGTCGATTTGAACGTGGCCATTGAGCGCCTCAGCGAATCCGCTTCCGACGGGGTGAAGCCGGCGCCGACGATCGCCACCTTCATCGCCTGTTCCTGGAACAGCGGCACGCCCAGGGTCTTCTCCAGCACCTCGCGAAGATCGGGATTGGGATATTCGGCCTTCTCCCTGCCTTCGCGGCGGCGGAGATAGGGGTGGACCATGTCGCCCTGGATCGGGCCGGGCCGGACAATCGCGACCTGGATGACGAGATCGTAGAATTCCTTCGGCTTGAGCCGCGGCAGCATCGACATTTGGGCGCGGCTTTCGATCTGGAAGGTGCCGAGCGTGTCGGCCTTCTGGATCATCGCGAACACGGCCGGATCGTCCTTCTGCAGATCCTCCAGTCCGTGGCGAATGCCCTTGTGCTCCTCCAGAAGATCGAAGGCGCGGCGCATGCAGCCGAGCATTCCGAGGCCCAGCACATCCACCTTCATGATCCTCAATTCTTCAAGGTCGTCCTTCTCCCATTCGATCACCCACCGGTCTTCCATCGCCGCCGGCGCGATCGGCACCAGCGCATCGAGCCGGTCGCGGGTGAGCACGAAGCCGCCAGGATGCTGGCTCAAGTGGCGCGGAGTCCCGATCAGCTGGCGGCTTAGCTCGATGGTGAGCGCGATCCGCGGATCGCTGAGATCGAGCCCCAGCTCCTCGACGTGGCGCTCGGCAACGCCTTCATTCGACCAGCCCCACACCTGCCCGGATAGGGCATCGGTCACATCCTCGGGCAGGCCCAGCGCCTTGCCGACATCGCGGATGGCGCCGCGGGTGCGGTAGCGGCTGACCACCGCAGTCAGCGCGGCGTGGTCATGGCCGTAGGTTTCGTAGATCCACTGAATCACTTCCTCACGCCGCTCGTGTTCGAAATCCACGTCGATATCGGGTGGTTCGTCGCGGTCGTCGGACAGGAAACGTTCGAACAGGAGCTTGTGCTTGATCGGATCGATCGAGGTGATCCCGAGCACGTAGCAGATCATCGAATTGGCGGCCGATCCTCGCCCCTGGCAGAGGATCCCCTGGCTTCGGGCGAAGGCGACGATCGAATTGACCGTCAGGAAATAAGGGGCGAAGCGCCAGCCGGCGACGAGCCGGAGCTCCTTTTCGAGGAGGACCGAATAATCAGCGGGGATGCCGCCGAGGAATTTGGCGGCGAGCGCAGCGCGGGTCATCTTCTCGAGCGCGTGCTGCGGCGTGTGGCCGCTCATCACGATCTCGTCGGGATATTGATAGCTGAGCTCGCGAAGCGAGAAGGTGCAGCGCTCGGCGATGTCGGCGGTGGCGCGGATGGCGTCGGGATAATCGGCGAAGCGGCGCTCCATCTCGGTGACGCTCTTCAGGTGCCGGTCGGCATAGCGTTCGCGGCGGAAACCGAGCTCGTCGATGGTGCAGATGTGGCGGATCGCGGTGACCACGTCCTGAAGCATTCGTTTGTCGGGCAAATCGTAGAGCACGTCACCGGTGGCGAGACTGCGAACGCCGAAGCGGCGCGCCAGCCGGTCCAACTCGTGCAGCCGGATCGCGTCGCCGGGACGGCGGCGCAGGCTCGAGGCGAGGTGGGCGCGGTCGCCGAAGATATCGCGCATTTGCGCGAGCGCGGTTTGCGTTGTCTTATCGGGTTTATCGGGGATCAAGGCGGCGACTAGGCCGTCGTTCCATTCTGCAATGTCCTCCCAGTGAAGAAAGCATTGGCCTTTTTCGCCCTTCTTTGGATCGGCGCGCTTCTTGCCGATGGTCAGCAGGCGAGTGAGGCGCGACCAGGCGGCGCGATCTTCCGGCCAGACTAAAAGTGCGCCGCCATCCATCAGATCGAGCCGGCAGCCCGCGACGAGGCGAACGCCGGTGGTCTCGCCGGCAATCATGGCTCTCACCAAGCCTGTGACGGTGTTGTGATCGGTAATCCCCAGCGCCGCGTGGCCGAGTTCGGCGGCGGCCGAGAATAGCTCCTCGCAGGAAGAGGCTCCGCGAAGGAAGCTGAAGTGGCTGACGGCGTTCAATTCGACGTAGGTCACGATTGCGGCTTTGACTGCAAGTGACTATATGAGGTGACCACTTTGGAGGGTTCGCAGATGGGCAAGATGATTGGAGCCGCCGAATTCAAGGCGCATTGCCTGCGCATTCTCGATGAGGTGCAGCGAACTGGAGAATCGGTAACCGTTACCAGGCGGGGCAAGCCCGTCGCGGAAATCACGGCTCCGAAGGTGGTGGAACAAAAACCGGTGTTCGGATTCCTAAAAGGGACTGTGAAGATCCTGGGGGATATCGAGGAGCCTATTGATCCCGATTGGGAGGCGGAATGGGAGGCGAATAATCCGTCTGAGTTGTATCGGTGATCCTGCTCGATACGCACACGTTGCTTTGGTTGAGCCAGGATGATCCGCAGTTGGGCAAGGCAGCTCGCGAGACGATCGCGCAAGCTTCGCTGAATTCGGAAATCCTGGTTTCGGCTGCATCGTTTTGGGAAATTGGTCTGCTTTTGGATAAGGCACGGATTATCTTGTCCGCACCTCTTTCTGAATGGGCTGATGCCGTAATGAGCCGCGATGACATTAGAGTAATACCGATTACTGCCGATATTGCTGTTGAAGCGGGTTCGCTGCCCGGCGCCTTGCATGGCGATCCCGGAGATCGGTTTCTCATCGCCACAGCACGCATAATGCGCGCGCGCCTGCTCACGTCGGATGGCAAAATCCTTGCTTATGCCAAGGCCGGCCATGTCGAAGCGACCGCAGCTCATCGCTAACACTTCACCCGAACACACCGTGGATGTACCAGCTCAAGTCGCCGGTGCGCGGATCGAGACCGTCTCCGCGGCGGAACAGCCAGAAACGGGCGCCGCTTTCGTCCTCGACCTGGAAATAATCGCGAACCGAATCGGCTTCGCTCAAATGCTTCCACCATTCGCCATAGATCCTCTCCGGACCGTCGGCCCTGCGGACCCGGTGAGTCTCGCCACGCCAGGAGAAGCGGAGCGGCGGCTGGTCGGGAAGTTCGGCAATCACTTTGTCGACCCGCTCCGGCCGGGCGAGCAGCCGAACCGGCCGCGGCCATTCGCGCGGCCAACCTGCCGTTCGCGCCAGAGGTGCCGAGTGACGGACGCTGCGTTCGGGAACGTCGCTTTCGACCGAGCTCATCTGGAAGACTCGATCCGTGCCGATGCGGCTGGCGATCCGGTCGACCAGCGGCGGGAGCTCGGCTTCGCAATCCGGTTCAAGTGAAGCGACCTGCCGCGCCGCAAGTGGCTCCGACCGGGTGGCGATGAGCCGCATCGCTTCGATCCCGAAGCCGGGCTCGATCTGTTCGATTTTCATCCGGAGCAGCGACGCGAGATGACCGGCATCGCGCGTTGCGCTTGCCAGCCCGATGACGATCCGTTGCTCGTCTCCGTCAATGCGATCGCAGACGAGTGCCACCTGCCGCGCTCCCAGTCCCTGCTGCTCCAGAGTGTGCGTCAGCATTGCGGCAAGATCGCCAATCACCTGCTCGATCGCTTCGGCGGAAAGGATCGGCTCCACGAAGCGAAGGGCCGCTGAAGGCGCGACCTTGGGAACGATCGGCTCGAACGTCTCGGCGGCCCGGCCAAGCGCCTGGTCGAGCCGGGTAAGCAACGCGTTCCCGAACCGGGGCGCCAGCGGTCCGCGCGGCATTGCGGCCAGTTCGGCGATGCTGTCGATCCCGAACCGGCGGCAAGCATTGGCTGCCTCCTCGTCGATCCGCAGCGCCTGCGGTTGGAGCGCAGCAATCGCCTCGATTTCTTTCCCATTCGGGCAGAGCGCGATGTCTTCGGCACCGAAGCGTGCGAGCGCGTGCGCCGCGCCGGTTGTAGCGGCAACGGCAATGCGTGCGCTGAAACCTGCACGGCGGCAGGTGCGAAGGATCCGCTCGCACAATCTGCGTTCCCCGCCGAACAGGTGCGCACATCCGCTGATATCCAGCCACAGGCCATCGGGTTGGTCGACCGCGGCGAAGGGGGTCCAGCGCCGCGCCGCAAACAGCGCCAGACGCACCAGCACTGCGCCGTCTACTTCCGGCTCGGCAGGCCGGATGTCGAGCCCCGGAACCAGCGCGCGTGCCTGGGTCAGCGGCATTCCGGGATGAAGGCCGAGAGATCGCGCCAGCGGGCACGCGGCCGCAAGCGCCACCCGCTGGCCCTGCCGTTCAGTGGTGACCAGCGGCCGGTCAGGCGGCGGCGGTTCGGATCTGCCGGTCCGGTCGAGTCGCCGGAGCCGCTCGATCTGGAGCATCGGCAGGAAGAGCGAGGCGACCCGCTTCATCCACTCCCTCCAAAATCCATGTCCCTGGCCCGCCGCTCCGCTGCCGGACCAGTTCCACCGTCCAGCGCGGCCGACCGATCCCGCTGACCGGCAACGCACGCGATGGGGCGCAGCCGATCCGCCACCGGGTCACTGCTGAAGTGGGAAGGGCCAGCGGATCGGCTCCGTTCTTGCGCCAGCGCCGAAGCAGAAGCGCCATCGTTCCGCTCGTCTCCGCCGCGAGCTGCAGCCTGCGTCCCGCGGCCATCGTGATCCGCCCCACTTCACCGACAACACCGCCGAGACTGCCGTGCCGAAGCCCTTCTTCGATCACCGCCAGCGCTTCATCGTCGTTGCCGCACTCGGCGTAGAGCAGCCTGTCAGGCGGAAGGCCGGCCTGGTCCAGTGCCGGGGCGAACAGGTCGCGGCGTTGGATCACCCACAGCACCATGCCCTTGAGCCGGGCGGCGATCCCGGCAGTGAACAGGCTCGCCGCTGCATCGTCGCCGGGCGAGCTCGTCGCGCCCGCAATTTCGTGCAGCGCCGCCACCGCAAGCCCGCCTCCAAGCTTCCCGTCCACCGCCTCCACCCCGAACGGCAGCCGCTCGGCCGCGGCCGCCAGGCCCGATGTCTCAAGGGCCCGGATCTGCGCTCGAAGCGTCTCCAGCGGGTGAACGGAATGGCTTTGCATAACGACTCGAACGACTCATTTGTTCACTTTATGTTCCCAAGCTGAGCCAAGAGTCAATTGAATCGGGGTAAGCTGTTATCCCTCTGTTTTCACAATTCTAATTCGATCCCTTTCCGACCACCGCGAACAGCGGTGCCATGGTTGCCACGCCCTTGTCGGTGTCGGCTGCATGGCCGAGATATTCATCGATCCCGAAGGCGGCCTCGGTCGTCCGTAGCAGCGAATAGTGGTTGTAGGGCGTCGGATCCTCGACGCGCCGGGGCCCGTGATTGGTGATCACGATCGTGACGATATGACCCCCGCCAAAGTTCGCCTTGCTATTGGGATCGTAACCGCAGCAGCCCTGGACGCCGCGCGAGCGCTCGCCGGCGTTGTTCTCGTCGAAAGTGACGACGATCGCCGTGTTGCCGGGATCGCTCCACACCTTTGAACGCATGATCTTGTCGACCAGCATTCCGATCTCCGTATCGCCCCGCTTGATCAGACCCGGTGAGTCCCCGCCCCTGCAATCGGATGGGATGTTCGGCCCTTCGTCCAAACCGTGCATCTCATTGCACTGGTTGGGAATGATCTGCGCGTAGTTCGGCATCGCGTCCGCAGTGAGGTCCTCGTCCAGCTGGTTGAACCCGACAATATGCCAGGCAAGCTCCGGATAGGGTTCGCGGTTGACCGAGCGGAAGCTGACGAAGGCATTGTGCTTGGCGGCATACATTTCGTCCGCCAATCCCGCCGCCGGATAATCGGCGACCGGCCATCGTGGCATCAGCGACCCCGGCGCGGGAATGTCCTCCATATAGCCTTTCCACGTCAGGCCCTTCTCACTCAGTTGGTCCATTAGGCTTCGCGCGGTCACATCGTGATCGGCATAGCCAGGCTTGGCCGCCTCGTCGCAGAAGCGGTCTTTCACTCCGGCATGGCAATAGAAGGCGTCGTCGTCGTGGATTCCGAAGGTGTCGCCACCGACCATCGCGAGGTAATTGCCTTCGCTCGAATGGACCTCCCCGTAGAACTGGGTGGCGCTCCCGTATTCGCTCGCCAGACGGTGAATCACCGGAGTCCACTGCGGGTGGCTCATGATCTGGTCGTAACCCTTGTTCTCCTCGACGATGACGAAGATGTGGTTGTAGATCGGCATCTTCGGTTGCGGGGTCGCTGCCGAGGCGCTGCCGGTGGCCATCGCTGAAAGGATTGCCACGCCCAAACGGGCTCTGCATTTCCAGCCTGTCATTATTGCTCCTGAGTCGGCGGGCGAAATTGAAGCGGACGCTGCCCACCACGTCCATATCGTAAAAATCGCGCTGAACTTGGTCTCGCTCTTCGCTTCTCTGCAACGTGCTGTTTGAGCAACAGTTTTCCGCGATCAACTTGACGAGGCTTGACAATGGGAACGTTCACTGTGAACGTTCACATAGCGTACCGAGAGTCGTACGCAGGGGAGAACAGGGGAGAATCAGAGCATGTCTGCTCATCGTACACGCGCGTTCGTCCGATTTATGGCGGGCGCGTCCGCCGCCGCATTTGTGATGCCCGGTGTAGCCGCAGCCCAAACCGCCGCCAACCCGGCGCAGCAGCCCGGCGAAGTGGCCCAGCCGACGCAGGAAACGCGCCCATCGACGGCGACGGCGACCGCAGCTGATTCGGACAAGAATGGGTCCATTGTCGTCACCGGCATCCGCGCGTCTCTCAGGGAATCGAGGGACATCAAGAAAAACGCGATCGGCGTCGTCGATGCAATTTCCGCCGAGGAGATGGGCAAGTTCCCGGATACCAACCTCGCCGAGGCGCTGCAGAGGATCACCGGCGTTTCGATCGACCGGTCTAACGGAGAAGGTTCGACCGTCACTGTCCGTGGATTTGGTCCGGCGTTCAACCTGGTGCTCCTGAACGGTCGCCAGATGCCCACGTCCAGCCTTGGAGACGGAGCAAGCCCGCCATCGTCGCGCTCATTCGATTTCGCCAATCTCGCGGCCGAGGGCATTGCCGCGGTCGAGGTCTATAAATCAGGCCGCGCCAGCCTTCCGACCGGCGGCATTGGCGCTACGATCAATATCCTGACTCCGCGCCCGCTCGACCGGCCCGGATTCCGCGGCAGCATTTCGGCCAAGGCGGTGATCGACCATGGGTTCGATGGACACAAGGTTGCGCCGGAAGTGTCCGGAATCATCAGCGACACGTTCGCCGACAACCGTGTCGGGATCCTTGTCAGCGGCTCCTACCAGCGCCGCAAGGAAGATCAGGCTGATTTCTCCGCCGGATGGCGCGAAGGCTATCTGGGGTCAGAGAACAACTGGGGCTCGCTGGCACAACCGGGAACCCCACTCGCCGCGCAGATTACCAACCGGCCTGGCCCGACCGACATTTATCAGGTTCCGCAGAACGCCGCTTACGATTTCACCAGCATCGACCGTACGCGCATCAATGGACAGGCGGTCCTGCAAGTCCGTCCGTTCGATAATTTGACGGGAACGGTGGACTACACCTTCTCGCAAAACACGGTCGACGCCGTCACCAACAGCATTGGCGGCTGGTTCAACTTCAACAACACAACCAGCTCGTGGACCGATGGGCCGGTTGCCGGACCGATATTCTATAGTGAGCATTTCAATCAGAGCGAGATGAAGGATCTCGCGATTACGGGCGCGGTCGCGAAGAATCGATCGATCAACCGGTCCATCGGTGCAAATCTCGCCTGGCACGGACTTGGCGGTCTTCGCTTCGAGCTGGACGCCCACCATTCGACGGCCGAGAGCAAGCCGACCACCCCGTATGGCAGCAGCATTGCCGTCGGCACCGCCATCTACGGCGTAGATACGCAAACGGTGAACTTCACCACTCCGATGCCGGTGATGTCGATCAGCATGTACCCGGGCTCGGAAATCGCCGCGAGCAACATCCGTCCGGCGGGCAACGCGTTCCGCAATGCGTACATGCGCGATCGAATCAACGAAGTCTCGCTGAGGGGCGGCTTCGATTTCGATTCGTCGTTCATCAAGAGCATCGACTTTGGAGCAACCTACACCGACAACGCCGTGCACTCAGCCTATGGGTTCCTCCAGAACGATACCTGGGGCGGCACGCTGTCGGCTGCCCAGACTCCCGATGATCTCTTCCAGATCACGCCGATCCCGCCGGCCCTGGCGGGAATGACGGGATCGAACGACCCGGCGATCCTCCAGAACTATTTCAAGATCAACACGGTCGGCCTGGTGAATCTGCTGGAGCAGCAGCTCGGCATTTGCAGCCATCCGGCTACCGGCACGCCGCTGGGCAACGGCACGTGTTTGGCCACGTACACCGTCGACCGGAAAATCGACGAGAAGACGCTCGCGCCGTACATTCAGTCGCTGCACACGTTCGACCTGTTCGGCAATCCGGCGCACCTCAGGCTTGGAGTGCGGTACGAGCGGACCAAGATCAGCTCGACTGCACTCGTCCCGCTGCCCAACTCGACCATCTGGCGAATTGGCGGAAACGAAATCTCGATCGGATATGGATCGGCGTCGACTTACACGACCCTCAAGGGCGAGTATCACAACTGGCTTCCGGCGATCGACTTCGACATGTCGCCGCTGCGTAACGTCAAGCTGCGCGCATCTTACAGCCACACGATCACCCGTCCCGCCTACGATCAGATGCAGGGCGGGCTGACCGTCAACTCGCCAGCCCGACCGGATGGTGGTGGCACAGGGGCCAGCGGGAACCCCGGGCTGCTTCCGTACAAGTCAAAGAACATCGATCTGTCGGCGGAGTGGTACTACGCCCCCACCAGCTACATCTCGGTCGGTTACTTCCACAAAACGGTCAGCAACTTCATCGGTGAAACGGTGACGCAGGAACCGCTGTTCGGTTTGACGAATCCCGCGAAGGGCGTCGCGTACCAGGCGGCCATCGCGGCGCTGGGTTCAGGCGCGACTGCGGACCAGATCGGTGCTTACATTCAGGCTAACTATCCGCAACTCTACTCGACCATCGGCGGGGCTCCGGCCATTCTCGGCTCGCCGAATGATCCGCTTTTGAACTGGGACGTTTCGGCGCCGAGCAACAGCAATCAGGTTGCGCATCTCCACGGCTTCGAATTCGCGCTCCAGCATAGTTTCTGGAGCACGGGTTTCGGAACAATCCTGAACTACACCATCGTCAAGAGCGACACGCATTACATCAACACGCTCGAATACCTGAACACGCAGTTCGCGGTGCCCGGCATCAGCGACAGCGCCAATGCCGTTCTGTATTACGACAAGAACGGGTTCCAGGCTCGTGTCGCCTACAACTGGCGCGCCGGATTCCTGTCCGGCTACGGAACCGACCCCTTCTACGTCGATCCTTATGGCCAGGTCGACGCCAACGCGAGCTGGGAATTCCGGAAAGGGATGACCGTCTTCGTTGAAGGCATCAACATCCTCAACGCCGATCGTCGGGGCCACATGCGCGCGAACAATGCGGTGTTTTTCGCGGATCCGGGCTATGCCCGATATTCCATAGGCCTGCGCGTAAGTTTCGATCACGCAGCAGCCCCGCCGCCGCCACCACCGCCCCCTCCGCCTCCACCTCCGCCGGCGACGACGCAAACATGCGCTGACGGCTCGGTGATCTCAGCGAGCAGCGCATGTCCCGCTCCGCCTCCGCCGCCGCCGCCGGCGCCAGCGGCTCCAGAAAGAGGCTGAAGTTTAACTTCGCCTTCTCTCGTGCCAGAGTGATCCCACTCCCCTCGGGGTTACTCTGGCACATCGGGAGGTAGAAGGCGGCCGGACAATGGAAAAGCCACTCAAACGAATTGTCATTGTCGGAGGCGGTACCGCTGGGTGGCTAAGCGCCTGTTACGTGGCAAGCAGGTCAAGAGCGGCCGGCGGGGAGCCGCTTTCGGTCACCTTGATCGAAGCACCCGATATTCCAACCGTTGGAGTCGGCGAAGGCACCTGGCCGACGATCCGCTCGACCTTGGCCGAAATCGGTATCGATGAGGACCAGCTGCTCTTGAAATGTGACGGAGCGCTGAAACAGGGATCGCGGTTTGAAGGGTGGATGACCGGCGCTTCCGACGACATTTACTACCACCCCTTCACCGCGCCCCCGGAAGCGCCACCACGGGATATCCTGGCGGCCTGGCGCCACGTCTCGCCCGACGTTCCATTCGCGTTCGCCGTCAGTCCGCAGCCCGCCGTCTGCGAGGCGCAGCTTGCTCCGAAGCAGAGTTCGATGGCGCCTTACGCCGGCGCTCTCAACTATGCCTATCACCTCGACGCCGGGAACCTTGCCGCCGAGCTTACAAAGCAGGCGACAGGGCGGCTGGGGGTGACTCATGTGCGCGACGAAGTCTTGCACGCCGAAGCGTCGGACGACGGCAATATTGAAGCCGTCGTCACGCGCTCGGGAAATCGCGTAGAAGGCGATCTGTTCATCGACTGCTCGGGTCAGGCGGCGCTCCTGATCGGTGGCCACTACGGCGCGGAATGGATCGATCGCAGCAACATCCTCTTCAATGACCGCGCGTTGGTTGTGCAGCTTCCCGTCGATGAGAATTCGGTTGTTCAGTCGCAAACCAGCGGCGTGGCTCACCAGGGTGGCTGGATCTGGGATATCGGTTTGCCGACCCGACGTGGGATCGGCTGCGTCTACTCTTCGCGCTTTCTAGATGACGCCGCAGCCGAGGATGAACTTCGCCGTTACGTTGCGCGCATAGCTGGGGAGGAACCGGCGCGCTCTATTGCGCCTCGCTCAATTGCTTTCCGAAGCGGCCATCGAGCGGAATTCTGGCGCGGGAATTGCGTTGCGATCGGCCTCAGCGCCGGCTTCGTCGAGCCTCTTGAGGCATCGGCGATTGTGCTCACCGAGCTGTCGCTCCGCGCGCTCATGGACAATTTTCCCGCGAGCCGAGATGTGCTGGCGATCCACGCCCGGCGCTTCAACGATTTGTTTCAGGCAAGGTGGGATCGGGTCGTCGAATTCCTCAAACTCCACTACCTGCTGAGTCAGCGGGAGGAGCCGTACTGGCGCGCTCACCGGGAGTGTGAAACGGTGCCTCAAAGACTGGCGGAGCTGATCACCTTGTGGCGGACCCAATCGCCATCGGGCTATGATTTTCCGCTCGCCGACGAGTTGTTTCCTGCCGCGAGCTATCAATACGTCTATTACGGGATGGGCGGCCAACTTCCGAACCGTTTGCCGACGCCGGGCGAGCGAATTTTGGGGCAGCTCGAGTCAGTGAAGCAACGAACGCGCTCGTTGCTTTCTGCGTTGCCGCCAAACCGCACCTATTTGCAACGCCTCCAAGCCAATCCCCCGAGCGCTCGGGAGGGTCGAGCATGAGCAATCACGCTATCCTCAATTCCAAGGATCATGCGGCCTTGCGCATCCGTACCGGGCACTCAGCGGAGCTCGGGGACGCGGTGATGGCGAGCTTCACCGTACCGACCGAATTTCGACGGATTCAGCACGACTTCCCGATCCTGTTCCGGCGAGACGACGAGAGCGATCGCTTTTCTGCACTGGCTCTGCTCGGCTTTGAAAGCGGTGAAAACCTCTTTCTTGAGGGGAAGGATTGGCTTGCCGATTACAAGCCGGTGGCGATGACCATCCAGCCGTTCCTTGTCGGGAAATCGGCTGACAGCGGGTCCCCGCTGCAGATCCATGTCGATCTCGATCATCCGCGTATTTCGAACGACGACGAAGGGGTGCTGCTCTTCGACGCATTTGGCCGTCCGACTCCTTTCCTCGAGCAAATCGGCGAGATGATGGAGCAGCTGGATGTCGGCTATCGAATGAGCGGAAGCTTCTTCGCGGCTCTGGAGCGATACGATCTCCTCGAGCCGTTCGCTCTGGACGTCGATCTCCCTGACGGAAGCAAACGGCGACTTGTGGGATATCACCTCATCAATGAGGAGAAGCTACGAACGCTCGAGCCCGGAATCATCGCATCACTGCATTCCGAAGGGCATTTGATGCCAATCTTCATGGCGCTGGGCTCCCTGTCCAACCTTCCCAAGCTTGTTGGGTTGAAGAGCCGCCGTGAGGCCGATGCCTGAGGCCGCCGCCCTGCGCCGAGATATCAAAACGGCGGATGAGGTCCGGACAACGACCTCTGACCTCGACGCGCATCTAAGGTCGGCCTCTACACCATTCGTTGTCCGCCAAATCGCCCGCGATTGGCCCCTGGTCAGAGCGGGACTTGAGCAAGGTGGCGCCGGTGCTCGCGCCTATCTTCTGCGTCACGCACGCGATCGGCGCTTTGAGGTCAACATCGGCGAGCCGGGGCGGGGTGGCCGACTCTTCTACGACGATGAAATGGCGATGAATTTTCGCATGGGGAACGCATCGCTCGCGGACATTTTTGCCGGCATCGACGCAAACGTCGACAAGCCCGATGCGCCCCTGATCTACCTCTCCTCGCTTACGATCGAAGACTATTTCGAAGGCCTGCAGGAGAATAACCGGATAGACTTGTTAGGCCGGCGAACCCGCGACAGCATCTGGATCGGAACCCGGACTGAGATAGCCGCGCACAACGACGTTCCGGATAATCTTGCGGTTTGCGCGGTCGGAAGGCGCCGCTTCACCCTATTTCCGCCGGAGGTCTTCGCAGACCTCTATCTTGGGCCGCTGGAAAATACGCCGGCGGGAAGAGCCGTCAGCATGGTCGACTTCTCAAACCCGGATCTGGTTCGATACCCGCGGTTCAGCCACGCACTCGAACAGGCGCAGATTGCAGAGCTGGAACCGGGCGACGCACTATTCATCCCTTCGATGTGGTATCACCACGTCCAGGCGCTCGACTCCTTCAACGTCCTCGTGAACTACTGGTGGCGCGAGACGCCGCCCTTCCTCGGCGACCCGGAACACGCGCTGTTCCACGCAATATTGGCAGTTCGCGACCTGCCCGAAAGCAAGCGGGCTCGCTGGAAGGCACTCTTCGATCATTATGTTTTCTCCGGGGGCGGCGATGCTGCGGCGCATCTTCCGGAGGGGAGCCGCGGAATCCTCGATCCGTTGAATGCCGAAAGCGCGGGGCGGCTTCGCGCGTTTCTTCTTAGAGGACTGTCGCGATGACCGAGTGGCCGATGCGCCGCATCGTCATCGCCGGCGGCGGCACCGCCGGGTGGATGGCCGCCGCGGCGATTGCGCGCACATTAGGGAATTCGGTGGACCTCACGCTGATCGAATCCGACGCAATCGGAACGATCGGCGTCGGTGAGAGCACCATCCCGCCGATCGTAACCTACAATCGCTTGCTCAACATCAATGAAGCCGAGTTCATGCGCGCGACACAAGCGACGTTCAAGCTCGGCATCGAGTTCAACGACTGGAAGCAGGTCGGTCAATCCTACTTTCACAGCTTCGGCCTGACGGGAAAGGATCATTGGTCGGCAGGTTTCCAGCATTTCTGGCTGAATGGCCTGGAGCGCGGCCACAAGGAGCCCTACGACGAATACTGTCTCGAGCTGAAAGCCGCTTACGCAGGCAAGTTCGCCCACTTGCCCGACGGGCAGATGAACTACGCCTACCAGCTCGATTCGACGCTCTACGCGCGCTTCCTGCGTACAATGGCTGAGGCCGACGGTGCCCGGCGCATCGAAGGAAAGATCGCCGACGTCGCGTTGAACGAAACAGGTGACATTGCCGCACTGGCGCTAGAGTCGGGTCAGCGCGTCGAGGGGGATCTGTTCCTCGATTGCACGGGATTTCGAGCGCTGCTGATCGAAGGAGCGCTCCACGCCGGATTTGACGACTGGACGCACTGGTTACCGTGCGATCGTGCGATTGCGGTTCAGACCCGGTCAGTTCGGCCGCCGGTGCCGTACACTCGCGCGATGGCTCACGATGCGGGCTGGCAATGGCGAATTCCGCTGCAGCATCGGACCGGTAACGGCATTGTCTATTCGAGCCGTCATCTTGAGCAGGAGCAGGCGCTCGAACGGCTGCTCGGCAACATTGAGGGCGACACCTTGACCCAGCCGAACTTTCTTCGGTTCACGACTGGCGCACGTCGCCGGCAATGGGTTCGCAACTGCATCGCTGTCGGCCTGTCGGGAGGCTTTCTGGAGCCGCTCGAATCCACCGGTATTCACCTCATTCAGCGGGCGGTGTTGCGGCTTATCCGCATGCTCCCGTTGAGGGAGATCAGTGAATCGGACGTCAATGAATTCAATGAACAGCAATTGACGGACATGATGCAGATCCGCGACTTCCTTATCCTTCACTACAAAGCGAACGAGCGGACCGACAGCGGCTTCTGGCGCGAGTGCGCATCAATGCCGGTTCCCGACAGCCTGGCTCACAAGATCGAGCTGTTTCGTGAGACCGGGCGAGTGTTCCGCCGCAACGAGGAGCTGTTTGGCGAAAACAGCTGGATTCAGGTCATGATGGGGCAGGGGATCATGCCGCGATCGTATCACCCGATTGCCGCCCGTCTTACCGACGATGAGGTGAATAAGCTGCTGTCGACCCTTCGGTCCAACGTAGAGAAGACCGTCGCCAGCCTTCCTGATCACGACGCATATGTCGCCCGCTATTGCGGCGCTGTCGATGCCAGTGCCGCGTAGAAGAGAGAATATGTTGCTCGCGAAAAAGGGAGCTGGCGCCGGTGCCACCTAACGATCTCCCGGATTCGGTGAACCGCGGCAGGCGCCGTCAGGCCGTCACGATCCGGCACGTCGCGGCCGATGCGGGCGTGTCCATTCAGACGGTCAGCCGCGTGATTAACGGCGGGCTGGTGAGCAAGGAAATCCGCGAGCGCGTGCAAGCCTCCATCGACCGGCTCGGCTATGTGCCTTCGATTGCCGCACAACGAATGAGCGGCTCGCGCTCCTATTTGATCGTGACCATCAACGACCGGGAGCGAACGATCGCCGACTGGACCGCTCGGCAAGGTGTTGACTGGGTCGACCAGATGATGCTCGGCGGCATGTTGAAATGCGCGGAGTACGGCTACCGCCTGATTGTCGAGCTGATCGATACGCACAGCGATCATGTCGAGCGGGAGCTCAGGGCGACAATTGCGGCCCTTCAGCCGGACGGGGTGATCCTCACGCCCCCTCACTCCGACAACCCGCTCATCACGCAGCTGCTCGCGGAGGAGCAGATCGTGTTTGCAAGGATCGGTTCGATCGGACCCGGTCCTGGTATCCGGCTTACGATGGACGACGAACGCGCCGCCCGGATAGCCACGGAATATCTGCTCGAGCTTGGGCATCAGCGGATCGGGTTCATAAGCGGATCTAGCGAGTATTCGCTGAGCGAGACCCGTGTCGATGGATGGCGGGCGGCGATGGCCGCAGCTGGGCTCGACATTTCCGGACTTCTTGAGAGAGGTGACTTCGGTTACGAGTCCGGTGAGAAAGGGGCTCGCAAGCTGCTCGCGCTCAACGATCCGGTGACTGCGATTATTGCCAGCAGCAACCAGATGGCGCTTGCCTCCATGACGGTCGCTCGGAGCCAGGGGCTGGCTGTTCCCGCCGATCTGTCGCTGATCAGCTTCGATGACACGCCGATAGCGCGGCTGTCGACACCGGCGCTGACGGCCATCGACCAGCCGATCGCCGCAACCGCTTCGCGCGCAGTCGAGCTGATCATCGCGAGCCGGAGCGGCAATGAGGTTCCGCTCGACCCTGTGGTTATGGCGGCAGCACTCATTCCGCGAGAGTCCACCGGTCCGGTTCCGACATCACGCCGGCATGGCCGCTGAGACCACGCCCCAGCCGAATCCCACCCGATTTTTATGGCTATTCGCCCTCGCCTGGGCTGGGTGCTCCATCGCTTATGTCCCGTTCCTCACGCTTCTGCTGCCGCTCCGGATCCTTTCCCTCGCAGGGCCAAATTCGGTTCGCGTTCTCGGACTGATCACCTTTTGCGGAGCAATCGCTGCAAGCACCGGAAATATACTATTCGGCTGGCTGAGCGACCGGACCGGTACTCGCCGGCCGTGGATCGCAGCGGGCCTCGTGCTGAGTTCACTCCTGCTCCTCACAGCGCCTCTGCTGCAAAACCTCACCGCACTTCTGCTCGTCGTCATGCTGTGGCAGCTGGCGCTCAACATGATGCTCGGTCCCTTGTGGGCGTGGGCCGGGGACATGGTTCCGCGAGAGAAGACAGGGGTGGTCGGGGGCTTCATGTCATTCGCACCCTCGGCGGGAGCGCTCGCCGGAGTGCTCGTCACCATTCCCGGGCTGGCGAGCTTCGATCAAAGATTTCTGCTGATCGCGATGATGGTGGCGGCCAGCGTCGTTCCGATCTTGCTTGTGGTGCGCTCGACCTCGCAGCCGGAGCCCCAAAGCGCGACACCGCGCAAGATCGTCCCTGTTGCGAGCTCATCCGTGGCCATCATGTGGCTCGCGCGCCTGTTGCTGCAAATCGCCGAAGCGACGCTGTTCGCCTATTTGCTGCTCTATTTCATTTCCATCGACCCCAAGGTCGCCGAAAACCACGTGGCCGTGCTGTTCGGCTGCGTGCTGGTCGTCGCAGTTCCGTTGGCCCTGTTAACCGGCCGATGGGCAGACAGGCACCATCGCCCCATTCAGCCGCTAATCCTTCTTGCGGCCGTCGGCGCGTTGGGCCTCGTTGCTCTCGCCGCTGCTTCGACGCTTACCGCCGCAAGCATCGCCTACGTCGCTTTCGGGGTGGCGACCAACGCCTTCCTGTCTTTGCACAGCGGTCAAACCTTGCGAGTGCTGCCCAGCCCGAAGCATCGTGGACGAGATCTCGGCCTGTTCAATCTCACGAACACGATCCCTTCTCTGATCATGCCGTGGCTGACCATTTTACTCGTTCCGAGGCATGGTTTCTCTGCTCTCTTCCTGCTTCTGTCGCTACTGGCGATCTGCTCTGCGGCGATGCTGTTCAAGATCAGGCGGCTGGTCTGAACAGGCGCAAGGCCGCACCGGAACATTAAGCCGATTGCGGTCCCATAGCTCGCATAGGGCATCCTTCTTCAGGTCCCTGGCCGAGCGATGGCGTTTTCGTCGCCATCAGCCTTAAGCCACTCGGCAGCGCTGATCTTCCCCGTGCGGTCCAGGCAGTAGAGACGGAATGGTCCCTGGGCCACGCAGCACGAGGGCTCAGCCGATGCCGGGAAGGTTGCGATCTCGAGGCGGTCCGCCGCCGCTGTCGCCTCCGAACTCAATGAGCCCATGGAAATGCCTAGCGCGCTGGAAATCCGAACGGCCGCAATGGGTGGACAGCGGACATTTGGCTAAGCGCGCGGAAGTGATAGCTCCAGCGAATGCCTCTGACTTCACGAGACCACATCAAAATTCAATCCGAGGCACAAACGTCCAAGCCGCGTCTGCTGCTGTTCGCTTTCGGCGACTTCGCGTTCAACCTCTACTGGCAGAGCGTGATGATGTTCCTGCTGTTCTATTACAGCGATGGAATCGGCCTGCCGATCGGGATTGCCGCGGTCATCTACTTGGTCGCGTCAGTCTGGGACGGATTCGCCAATCTTGCGGCCGGCCTGATCCTCGAACGTTTGCAGATGCGGATCCGCTATGGAGCGCTTCTCGCCGCCGGCGGGCTACCGCTCGGGCTCAGTTTCGTACTTATGTACCTGCCGCCGTTCAGCCGCGGACAGATGGGCATCGCCATCCTCCTTGGAAGCCAACTGCTTTTTCGCGCCGTCTACGCCGCGGTCAATGTGCCCTATATGGCGATGGCCGCTAGGGTTAGCCCGAACGCTTCCGACCGCGCCTTCGTCGCCGGCTCGCGAATGCTTTCCGGCACCGCGGCAGCGGTCATCGTGGCGCTCGCCACTGTCCCGCTTGGCCGGCTTCTCACCGGAAGCGGAATGCCCAGCCGGACCTATGTCGCTTCGGCCGCAGTCTTTGCGATCGCCGGCGCCGCCATCTTGATTCTCGTGGGCGGAACGTATCGCGAGCATGTCGTCGTCGCCCGGCCGCCAGCCCGTAATATGCTGGCAGCAATCGCCAGCCTCGTACGCAACCGCGCCTACGTCACTCTTAACGGTGCAATGATGGCGGTCATCGTGGCGAACACCGTACTCGGCAAATCAGTACTCTATTATTTCAAATATGTGCTGGGTGACGCGAGCGCCGGGCAGGTCGCACTCGCGCTGATGTTCATCGTCAGCGCTGTAGCCGTCCCGGCTTGGATGTTGCTCGGGCGACTGACCGGGCTTCGTCTACTATGGCTCGGTACCGCGTCGACTGGGATGGCGGCTCTCGCGTTCTTTGCCGCATTCGGAATCGCCAGCGTCGGCGGAATGCAGCTCTTCCTGATCGCAATCCAGGTGGTGAACATCGGCCTCAATTTCGTCTTTTGGGCAACTCTCCCGAACACCATTGAATATGGAGAAAGCGAGACCGGTGTCCACGTTGAGGGGGCGATCTTCGGGGTTGCGGCCTTGTTGCAGCGCATTTCAATCGGGATCGCCACCGCCATTCTCGGCTGGGGCTTCGATTCTTCGGGCTATATTGCGAACGTAAGACAATCGGCAGCGACGCTTGCCGGGATGCGAATCACGATCGCACTCGTTCCGCTGGTCTTCTTTGCTCTGTCGTGCGTGGCGATGCTCTTCAATCCGCTCGGCGTGGCCGCGCCGCGCCAGGTTCCGAGCAGGACCTTCGAAGAACAGTCGAGCTAGGTGACAAGTTCGAAGCTACCGTGAACGCCGTCGGCCTGCGCCGAGGGCGCGATCCACACGTCGAATGTACCTGGCTCAAGGGTCGGGCGATCCTGAAGACCGATGAAGCGGAGATCCGCGGGTCGAAGAGAGAAGCTCACCGTGCGGCTCTCACCGGGAGCGAGCGGCACCTTGCGGAAGCCTTTCAGCTCCCGAACCGGGCGAGTGACGCTCGCCACGCGGTCGTGGACATAGAGCTGCGCGACCTCTTCGGCACGATGGGAGCCGGTGTTGCTGATCCGCGCGCTGACGGTGATCTCGCCGGCCATAGGCAAGGAAGGGGAGCTCAGGGCAAAATCGCTGTACTCAATCCTCCCGTAAGTCAGGCCGTGCCCGAAAGGATAAAGGGCGTTGTTGGGTATTCCGCGGAAATGGGTCTTGTACGGCTCCAGCGGACCGCGGGGATTGGGCCGGCCCGTCTCCTTGTGCGCGTAATAATAAGGTTCCTGGCCCGACTCTCTCGGGAAGCTGAGCGGAAGACGACCCGAAGGGCCGTAGGCACCGAACAGGACATCGGCGATCGCGTTGCCGGTCTCGGTGCCGAGGAACCAGGTGACCAGTATCGCAGGCGCAGCGGCGATGGCGCCTTTCAGCGCGAGGCCCCGCCCATTCTTGAGCACCACCACAACGGGCTTGCCGACGGCGGCCACGGCTTCGGCGAGTTGCTGCTGCGGTTCCGGGACGACAATTTCGGTGCGCGACTGCGCTTCACCTGACATATCCGCACCCTCCCCAATCGCCAGAACGACGATATCGGCGTGGCGCGCGGCCGCGACGGCCTGTTCAATCCCACCGGGCAGCGGCTCTTCGACTCCCGACCCCGGGGCAATGATCACAGAATTTGGAGCGGCAACGGCCGACCGAACGCCCGTTGCCAGGTCGATCGCCTTCGTATCGTCTCCGTAGACTACCCATGGCCCGACGAGATCATGAGGGCCGCTTGCGAAGGGGCCGATGAGAGCGATGCGCTTCCCGGATCGCGGAAGCGGCAACAGATCCCCCTCGTTCTTAAGCATCACGATGGATTTCCGGCCGGACTCGCGAGCGAGCGCGCGAAGCGGCGGGGAAAGCACGCGATCGCTTTCCACCTTCTCGCTGATGCGGTGGAAAGGATCGCTGAACAGCCCGAGCAGGGCTTTGAGCGCGAGCACCCGACGGACTGACTCGTCGACCTTCGACTGGGGGACGTCGCCGCTCCGAACCAGGTCCGGAAGATAATCGCGATACAATCCGCTCTGCATGCTGATGTCGACGCCGGCAAGGAACGCAATGCGGGCTGCGTCGCGGCGATCCTTCGCATAGCCGGCAGCGATCATTTCCTCGTCGGCCGTGTAATCGGAAACGACGGGCCCTTCGAAAGCCCACTCGCCACGTAGAAGGTCGGTGAGAAGCCAGTGATTGCCCGTGGACGGGATTCCGTTGATCTCGTTGAACGCCGACATCACGGTCAGCGCGCCGGCATCGATTCCAGCCTTGTAGGTCGGCAAGTACACCTCGCGAAAACGCCGATCGGAGATGTCCACCGCATTATAATCGAGCCCGGATTCGACGGCACCGTAGGCCGCGAAATGCTTGATGCAGGCAAGCATCTGGTCGGGCGAGCGCACGTCGGCTCCCTGCAAGCCACGCACACGCGCCGCCGCGAAGAGGCTGCCGAGAAACGGGTCTTCCCCGCCACCCTCGACCCCACGCCCCCACCTTTGGTCGCGGGCCACGTCGACCATCGGCGCGAAGGTCCAGCTGACGCCGGAGCCCGCGGCTTCGAAGGCGGCTGCGGCAGCGGTGCGACGAGCAAGGTCCGGCTCGAAGCTCGCGACTTCGCCGACTGGAACGGGAAAAATGGTGCGGTAGCCATGAATGATATCGGCAGCGAAGACCAGCGGGATTTTCAGCCGCGACCCTTCCATAACGGCGGTCTGCATGATCCGGGCCATGCGCGCGCCGTTGCCGTTGAAGACTCCCGTCAGCCGACCCTGCCTTGCTTCTTCCACCTGCTTGCCGAAATCACCGCCATTCGAAGGGGGATTAAGGAGAGCGGCAACGCCCCCCCCCCAAGCGGATGCCATCAGGCTCAGCTGACCCGCTTTTTCTTCTAGCGTCATGCGCGAGATTAGCGGGTCCACGAAGCCCGGAAGCGGGACCTTCGCCGAGGATGCGACAAGCGCTCGAAGCGGACTGGCGAGCCACGCAGCGACGGTTCCGGCGCCCAGAAGTGCGGCTCTCCGAGAGATACCCGAATCCAGCATTCTCTTCTCCACTCGGCGCTCTGCCCCCGCAGGTCAATGTCGGCACCGATTGCCCTATTGACGTTGTATGTAACCGGTTACATTAGCCACGAAGGAAGCATTTGCAATCGCTGAAAATCGCCGCTCTGATACGCCTTCAGGAACGGCAGGAGTCCATGGGAGAAGCAACAATTCGCGACGTCGCGCGGCACGCCCAGGTTTCCGTCGCCTCCGTCTCCCGAGTCCTCAATCGGCTGGACAACGTCAGCGAGCACACTCGCGATCGCGTACTCTCGGCGGTCAAGGAACTCGGCTACGTTCCTCATGCTGGCGCACGCAGTCTCAGCATGGCGCGGACGGGTGCGATCGGCGTTGTGCTTCCGAACCTGCACGGCGAATTCTTCTCCGAAATCATGCGCGGCATGGACCGGCTGGCTACGGCTCGCGGTTATCTGCTGCTTCTTTCGAACATGCATTCCGACACGATCGACGCAGCGGCGTCGCTGAAGGCGATGCGGGGTCGCGTCGACGGCCTGATCGTGATGGCGCCCCACATGGACGACGTCGCAACTGCAGAGGCGCTTCCGGTGGGAACACCCGCGATCCTGCTCAATACCCGGGCTGCGATTGCGGGCCGGCCGACGATCCGGCTGGACAACGCGGCCGGAGCCCGAGCCGTCGCCGAACATCTGCTCCAAATCGGTCGGAAGCGAATCGTCCATATTGCCGGACCGCGCGGCAACATCGATGCGGAGGAACGCGCGGAGGCGTTCCGGAATGCACTGAGCGAGCGCCAAGGCGTGAATCTGGAGGTGATGCAGGGTGATTTCTACGAGGAGTCGGGCCGGGCTGCGGTGAAGCTGCTGCTGGACGGAGGCCACAGCTTCGATGCCATCTTCGCGGCGAACGACATGATGGCAATCGGCGCCCTCGAAACGCTGCGCAACGCTGGCGTGGCTGTGCCCGACGAGGTCGCAGTCGCCGGATTTGACGATATACCCCTGTCTTCCCACCTCGGCCTTACAACCGTACAGGTCCGCATTGACGACTTGGGAGGGCGAGCAATCGAGCGATTGCTCGACATCGTCGAGGGCGCCGAGGACCATCACAATGAGCTTCACCAGCCCGAGCTGGTCGTGCGTTCGACGACGGTGAAAACGTGACTCTCAGTCGGCGGCGGTTACTCGCAAACGGAACTCTAATACTGACAGCCGGCACAATGCCGGCTCTGCGCGCGGGATCGGGCCTCGCAAGCCGAACGCTGCCGGCATTCTACGAAGACATCGAACGGCGCACGTTCGAGTGGTTCTGGGACACTGCAAATCCCAGGAACGGGCTGGTTCCGGACCGTTGGCCCAGCCGATCGCGATCGAGCATAGCGGCGGTCGGGTTTGCGCTCGCTGCCTATGCGGTGGGGGTCGAGCGCGGCTGGTGCCCGAGGGCGGCGGCGCTCGAGCGAACCCTGACGACCCTCCGCTTTTTCTGGAACGCGCCGCAGGGGCCGCAGAGGAGCGGCATCACCGGATACAAAGGGTTCTATTATCATTTCCTCGACATGCAGACGGGGAAGCGGTTCAGAAACGTCGAGCTTTCGTCGGTGGACACCACTCTGCTCCTGCTCGGAATGCTATTCGCAGGCGCTTACTTCGACCGAGACGATCCGGGAGAGGATGAGGTGCGCGAGCTTGGGCAGAAGCTTTATGCGCGCGCGGACTGGAATTTCTTCCGGTCCGACGGCCGCATCCCGATCTCGATGGGCTGGCACCCCGAGACCGGCCTGATCAGCGACAACTGGACCGGCTACAACGAGGGGATGATGGTCAACATCCTTGCACTCGGCGCGCCCGAGCACCCGGTTCCCGCCGCGGTCTGGAAGGAGTGGACTAGACCTTACCCCAAACTCTGGCGCGGAAAGGGGTCGACGCGCCACGTCGGTTTCGGGCCGCTGTTCGGTCACCAATACAGCCAGATGTGGATCGATTTCCGTGGCATTTTCGATGCTCCGATGGGCGCGGCCGGTTTCGATTATTTCGAAAACAGCCGCCGCGCCACCTATGCAAATCGCGCCTGGTGCATTGCGAACCCGATGCGATGGGATGGCTATTCGGCCAATCTTTGGGGTCTCACAGCATGCGACGGGCCCGGATCTTTCAAGCGCTCGTTCAAGGGTCAAACGCGTAGATTTTTCGGCTATGCTGCGCGCGGACCGCTGAGCGAGCCGAGCGGACGGGACGACGGAACGATCGCGCCGACTGCTGCACTGGGATCGCTGCCCTTCGCGCCCGAGATCGTGATCCCCTGCGCACAAACATTGCTGTCCCAGCCGCGCCTGTTCCAGAGATATGGCTTCCTCGACAGCTTCAACCCGAGCTTCCGCTATCCTGGAGTGAAGGTGAGCGGGGGCTCGGTCGATCTCGCTTCAGGCTGGGTGGACGGTGATTATCTCGCAATCGATCAGGGGCCGATCCTTCTTCAGGCAGCGAACTTTCGCAACGATTTCGTGTGGGAATATACCCGCCGAATTCCGGCAATCCGACGTGGCCTCACCCGAGCGGGCTTCACGGGCGGGTGGTTGCGCTGAGACTTTAATATCCGCGAACGAAGAGGTTGGCGGTAAGTCGTCCCTCGCGTGGGTCGGCGCTGAAGCGCATCCCTTCGGGAACGATGCCCGAATGCAGCAGGCTTCCCTGATAAATGATCAGGCGGTCGGCGACCGCGTTCACCGAGCCGATCTGCTCGAAATAGTCGTCCGAGCCGTGAATGTAGCCGGAGTCTGGCCGCAGCGCTGCAGCATCGGCCTGAGCGGTCCTCACAAACGTCTCCAGGTTTGCATCGGTGACCCGCTCGATTCCGGTTGACCGTTGGCGATAGAAGGCGGTGCCCGAGCCGGGTGGAACTCGCAAATAGTGAAGCAGCGCGAAATAGTTCTGATCCGTCGAATCGAAGTGTGGCGCCCGTTGCACCGGGCGGAGTTCGCCAGGCACCGACGTGACGATCGAAAAGCTCGCCTCGACAAGATCAAACTCGTCCACGTCGAAAGCGCCGGCGATAAACGGTCCTGCGTCCTCGCACGTCTTGCGGGCGTACGCGAACGCCGCCTGATCGTCTTCGTCGATCAAACGCCGGACTCCCGGGTAGTAGCTTGAGGCGCTTACCGGCGGAAACGGCGCCATAGCGTCCGCAAGCATGGCAACGGCCTCGGCATCTCCGCTCAAGTCGTCGATCACGACGACAGGGCTGCCGCTCGACCCGAATCGCAACAGTTCGGGTTTCATATTGCCCTCACGATTTGGGAGGAGGGGCGCTTCGGCCCCTCCTCTCGGCCCGGGGGAGATGGGCCGAAGACGCATTCATTCCGCTAGAACGTAAATCTGGCACCGATCTTGAAGTTGCGGCCCTGGCTGGCCACGCCGAGTCCCTTGTCGGGCTTGTTCGTCGCTCCGGGGCCGCCGTAGAAGGCAAGTCCGCTGCCCCATTGCGAGTACTGACGATTGACGAAGTCGAACGCATTGAGCGCCTCAAAATAGACGGTCAGCTCCTTGTCGCCAGGCCCCGGTACCTTGAACGTCTTCGACACATTGAAGTCGACGTTCTTGTAGCCGATTCCGTGCGGCCGGTAGACTCCGAAGTTCGTCAGGTAGCATCCTCCTCCACCCGGCGCGGTCGAGGGAATATTGCACAGTACGGCGGGATAAGAAGCACCTGACGACAGTGTGACAATCGACGACAGCTTGATGTCCCAAGGCAGCCCCACCGTGCCCGAACCGACGAACCGCCAGCGTTCGAGTCCGACCGCAGGTCCCCAGCCCATTTGGCCGATCTCCGGCTCGTCGAACATGAAAGGATCCCCGATCGAATTCGTATCTCTCGGATCGTTCGAGCGGGAACTGGAAACCGTTAGCGCGGCGGTGAAGCCGTAATGGCTCTCCGGCGTATAGGGCTTGTCGGCAGTGAGGTAGATCGCCTCGTACCGCGCCTTGCCATCATTGTTGCCGATGAAGATGCTGCCATGGCCCGGCAAAGGCGCGAGGTTGATCGCACCGCCAGGGAAGAAAATCCCGTCGGAGTAAGTGATGCCGTTGTAAGTGAAGATGGGGGCACCGCCCGCGTTGTAGGTGCCGTCCGGAAGACGGTTTCCGACCACCTCCTGGTAGATGTTATTCGACTGGATGTACGAAAAGGTCAGCGAGGTGTTGATCTTGCCGAACCGTTTCCTGACGCCGAGGTCAACCTCATCGGAATAGGGAGCCTTGGTTTTGTTGTTCAGCAGGTGCACCTCGCCGCCCTGCGTTGAGGCAAGCGCTCGAAGCGCATTCGGATCGGTTGGCAGAACCGCAAAGCAGGTCGGCTGTACGCCGACCGTGCAGCCGGTTGCAGGCGTGCTCAAGGTCACGACAGATTCGTAATAGTCCTTGATCGTCTCAAGTGCGGAATCGATGAACAGCGAGCGGTCGTAGTAGCGTCCGGCCCCGCCGAACAGGACGAGATCGCGGTCGCCGCGCACGTCATAAGACACCCCGAGCCGAGGCTGGAATTCGCCCAGGAACGGGTGCCGGTTATGCCCGGTGGAAATGTAGTCGTTCGGATTGATGCCGGCGGCTTGCCAGCCTGGGTAGGCCCTGAGGGCCGCAGCAACATCTGGTGGCGTGACGAAGTGCTCGTTGGTCGCGTTCGATTCGTAATCCCAGCGCAGTCCGTAATTAATGAGCCAGTGATCGTTGGGTCGCCAGCTATCCTGGGCGAAAAGGCCGATCTGCGTGTCCTTGGCGCTCACCGGCCGGACGGCGGCCGTGTTGATGGTGGCTTCGAATGGCGTTGGGTTGCCGGCTAGGCCGGTAAAGCTGTTCGCATCGAAGTAGAAAGTCCCGCTGCCGTTGTTGTCCTCGAGCCGCGACAGCTTCAGGAAATTGATCGTGCCGCCGAACTTGAAGCTGTGGGTGCCGGCGTTGATCGTGACATTGTCCTTGATCAGGTTCTGGTATTGGTGGTCATCCTGGGCAAAGTTGTTGCCTCCGAGGACCAGCACCTCATTGTTCGTGCTCGGAGTGCTCCCGACGGGACCGTTATAAGTCACGACGTAGGAGGATCCAGTGACGTTCTGGATGGCCCCATTCGCCGCGGCGTCGCGCGCGAGATACAGCTCGTTCACCCAGTTGGAGCCGCGGTGGGTCCACCAGACTTCGTATCGGTCTTCGTTGTTGCGAATGTTGCTCGACGCATCGACGGTCCTGACTCCGCCGGGGATCGACAAGTTCGCCTCGTGCCGAACGTAAGCGCTCGCGTTGATCGTGTCGTCCGGGGTCGCGAAATAGGTCAGCTTTCCGAAATAGAGCTGCTCCTTGAAGGTCTCCGGGAAACTGCCGTTGTATTGGGTCCGGGCGGACTGCGCATAGGCCTGCTCCGCGGGCGGGAGTGCGCTGAGGTCTCCAGGATACACCGAAATATCGTTCGAGCTGAAGACTTTGCTTGTGTTTTCATAGTCGAGGAAGAAGGTCAGTTTGTCCTTGATGATCGGACCGCCGATATCGCCGCCGAAGTACTTGTCGTTGAAGTCCGGCTTGGGCCTGTAGGGCGGGTTCGGATTGAATAGATGGCCCGGACGGTCGTCATAATTCTGGCTGATGAAGGCTTTCGGCTGCCATTCCCCGAACAGTTCCCCGTGAAACTGGTTGCCACCCGTCTTGGTGACGGAGGAAATCACGGCCGAAGCTGCGTCTCCATATTCGGCCGCAAAATTCTGGGTTTCAACGTTGAACTGGTCGACCGCCGACTGCGGGAAAGGGTTACCCGACGAATAGTTCTGGCCAAGAGTCCCGCCGTGATTAACCAGATTCTTGATACTGAGGCCGTCGATGTAGGTGTTTGTGTTATCCGAATTGATTGCGCCCGCCTGAACCTGGCGCGCGTTGCCGCCCAGGGTCGGCGGGGAAACGGTGACCCCTGGCGCGAGTGCCGCGAAGTTCAGGAAGTTGCGATCCCCATTCGGCAGGTTTTCGATCTGGAACCGGGAGACGTTCGTGGCGACCGCCGGGGTTTTGACGTCCTTGGTGCGTGCCCCGACCACAACGATTGCCGGCCCGGTCGCCGCCGCCGCCGCCGTGCCCAGGTCGACCGAGACCGTCTGACCCAAAGGAACGACGACGTTTTGAGTGTTGCCGCCAGACTGCACCCGGTAGGTGCTCGGGGGAAGGCCAACGATCAGATAATTGCCGTTTGCGTCGACTTTGGCCGTGCTGGTCTGGCCGGTATTGACGTCAGTTGCGCTGACCGCGGAACCGGGCGCGGCGCCCGCGACGTGTCCCTGGATGCCGGATGTGACCTGCGCGGCAGCGGGAGTCGCGAAAGTGAGCGTCGCAGCAATCGCGACAACAGAGATCCCGCATGCAAGCTGGCGCTTCATGGTGAATGCGGCCACGTTCTTCTCCCCTCGTGATGTAACCGGTTACAAAAACGCACGACCATTTGGCTCTTTTGTAGCATGAAACCGGTTACAGAGCCGCGAGTCAATTGCGCCACATCGCGCGCTCACACTCGCTCGCGCCAGTGTGACTTTCGGGACACGCTCTGTCAGTCAGCGCCTTGCCGACTCCAACGTGAATTTAACGGTCGAGGCCATTATGGCGGCAGGCGCTGCGCTCGCACGCTCCGCGACGCCCGCCAGAAGTTCGGCGATGAAATCCGCATGGTCGGGCATCGTCGCGGCTGTTTCGGCGATCACCTCCGCAATATCCGAAAGGAAGCCGGAGATTTCCTCCGTCGGGACAAAGTGCGTCACAGGGTCCGGATTCATCTCGAATCCCTGGCCGATGAGCACCTGGACCCAGCTTTCCTCGGCAAACAGTTCCTGTGCCCAGTGTTTGAAGAAGCGTCCGGACGAGCGGAACAGTTCGAGTCGCTCCGTCAGGCTTTCCGGAATTTCCATCTCGCGGACATGATCCCAGAACGGATCACCGGCGCGCCTCGTCACTTTGTAGTGGGCGATAATGAAATCGCGAACGTCTTCATATTCGAAGCGCGACTGCCGATTGTATTCGTCAATATCAGGTTGCGAAAAGCCGTCTGAGGGGAAGGTCGCGAGAAGCCGCTGAATCGCTGTCTGAATGAGGTGGATGCTTGTGGATTCGAGCGGCTCGAGGAAACCGGAAGAAAGCCCGATCGCGACGACGTTCTTCTCCCAGGCCTTGAGCCGCCGGCCGGGAGCAAAACTGACCGGCCGCGGGTCGGCAGTGGGTTCGCTGTCGAGGTTCGCGAGCAGAATCTCGGCGGCCCTGTCGTCCGACAGCAGGTCCGAGCTGAAGACATATCCGTTGCCGATCCGGTGCTGAAGCGGAATCCGCCACTGCCACCCCGCCCGTCCCGCGATCGAGCGGGTGTAGGATGTCAGCGGCGTCACCGGCGCCGTCGGTACTGCAATGGCTCGATCGCACAGGAGCCACTGTTTCCAATGATCGTAGCCAATGCCGAGCGCGTCGCCAATCAGAAGCGCGCGCATTCCTGAGCAATCGACGAACAACTCGCCACCGACCTCACGTCCGTCCTGCAGGCGAACTCGTTCGACGAAGCCGTCGCGGGAATTCCGAATCACTTCGACAATTCGCCCTTCGATGCGGTTTACGCCGCGTTGTTCGCTTTCAGCGCGAAGGAAGCGGGCGAACAGCGACGCATCGAAATGGTAGGCGTAGTCGATGTCCGCGAGCGGGGAATTGGGATTGCGCGGATCCGGAAAGGCGAAGCGGTTCTGGAGCGCAGCGACGCAGTTCAGCGAATAATGGTCGAAATGCTGGACCGAGCCCGGCGCCCGCTCACGCGCGGCCGCCCATAATTGGTGCGGATGAAGCCACAGCATGTCGCGGCCGATCTTGCCGAACCCATGGATGTAGCGCTCGCCCGGGGCGCCCCAATCGACGAACTGAATTCCAAGTTTGAAGGTCGCCTTGGTCTCGCGAATCATCTGCAGCGGGTCGATTCCTGCAAGCGCCAGGTAGTTGCGGATGTGCGGTATGGTCGCTTCGCCGACCCCGACCGTGCCGATTTCCTCCGATTCGATGAGCGTGATCTGGACTTTGCTCAACCGCTGGGAGAGCACTGCCGCCGCCATCCAGCCGGCGGTGCCACCGCCGACTATAGTCACCTTCGTCACTGGCCCGCGGGCGCCCAACGCAATCTCCCTCGTGGTGCTGGGCAAAGGTGAAACCGATTACATTTTCGCGCAAGTCACCGTGGAGTTGGTGTGTTCGACCCGGAGTAGTGACGGTGGCCAAGGGCCGAGGGCGGAGCGCTCTCACTACGGCCGCGAGAGGATTCGATAGAGATCGGGTTGCTCATCCTGAAGCACCATGATTCCGTGCAGGTGATTGGCTGATACCCATGGCAGCCAGAAGCGATGTGAGCCAATGCCGCGCCCCGGTCCACCGGGGCCCATCCGCCAGTTTTCCTGTTGCCAGCCGGGCCCTTTCATGTCGTACAGGCGCCCCGGCATCGCCACCATCGACTTGGTGTCATGAAGCAGGACTCGAGCGACGTCGAGATAATGACGATCATGCGTCAGCGTGTAGAGCTTCGCGTAGGAAGGGACAGCCCAATCGAGATATTCGTCGGTCCCGCCTGCTGAAAGGGCCGTGATGCCCTGGATCCCGGTCGTCGGGACACCCTTTTTCCAATGGAGCTGCGCATTGTCGGCGTCCACCGGCATCGGCAAATCCCAGATCCAGATCCAGCTCTCCGCAAAATTCGCTGCGGCACAAGCGCGGTCCAGCCATTTGCGGTCATGCGTCGCTTCGTAAAGGCTCGTGTACGCTTCCATGCTCAGCATCCCCGCTTCCTTGTCGGTGATGTTGGGATTGTCGCTGGCGCCGCCGATAAAGAGCCCACGCCTTCCCCAGGCGGACCAGGCGTAATCGCCGGCGCGAACAGCCGCATCGAGAAAGCGGGGATCGCCGGTTTCTTTGGACATCTGCACCAAAAGCGGCACCGGCGCATAACTTGTGGTTCCGCTCGCCTCGGCAACTTCGCTGCTCCCAGGTTTCCAGCGGCGGGGAAAGGATCCATCCGGTCGCTGCTGCTTGATGAGCCATTCGCAATAGGATTTCACCCAGGCCAGCCACTCGGGATGTGGTCTCCCATTGTCGGCTTCCCGCCGGTAGGTGATCATCAGCGAGCGCATGTCCTCACTGGCGTTTCGAAGCCACGGCGCGAGCCAGATGTGATCCCATGGTTTTCCGGTTCGAAGATCGTAGCCCGTCGCCTGCAACGGAATTTCGTGGAGCGCCTCGATCATCGAGTGGATGATGGCAAGACCGGTCTTGCGCATCTGTTGGCCGCGCGGCGAGGGATCGCGATCGGATTCCCGTAGCAGTTCGTCGGCGCACTCGAGATTCTTGCTGACGAAGCCCATTCCCGCCATCGTCCAGTTCCACTGGCGCGGACCATTGGATACCGTCGAAAGCACGAACGGAATTGCAGTTCGGCCGTCAATCGTGGCTGCCTGCGCCTCCAGATGGTCGATCAGCACCCGGCGCGTCAGGTCGAGGTCGATGTAGCGCACGGCGGGATGCAGCGTATCCCATGCCCATCGCCAGGAATCGCGTACGACGTCGGGAAAATGCTCCCCCTTCCCGACCCTGAAGCTGACGCGATAGGTGTCCGAGGCGCCGCGGACGATAGGGTGATAGCGGCGCGCCCACTCGGGTGGGGGCGGAGGCGCCATGGAGGTGGGGTCGGTCACCTTGTTGGGTCCGCCCCGATACAGCATCATCGAACCGGGAAAAGAAAACCCCAGCTCCATCGGACGAGCACCGGACTGCTCGGCACCGATTGCGCCGACCTGGATCCGTGGATCTACGATGGTCGGTGCGGCCAGCGTTGTATCTGCTTCGGTGGTGTCACCGCGCGGCGTCGGGTCGAGGATCGACAGAGATGCACCATTGGCGAACGATACCGCGAACATGGGAGCCGGAAGGAAATCCTCCCGCATCATCAGGCGGTGGGCAGCAAAGTTGAGTGTTCCGCCGGGCGAGCGCTCCCCGTCGTAGGCAGGATCACCGTAGAGGATGCCCGGCGCAAGAAATCGGACGTCCTTCCAATGGACGGAAGGATCTATCCGGAAAACGATGCTGGAAGCGAAGCCACCCTGTCGGTCGGCAATCGCTGTAACTTGCCGATCCGCGGTCAGGATATTTCTTTTCACCGTCCAGCGATCGACAATGCGGAATATCGGCCGCTGGCCGTCGCCGACCTGGGCGATCGCCGTCACCCCATCGCGCGTTCGCTCGACACTCGAATAGGGAATGGCGAGCGTTCGAATGTCCTTACCGTCATAAAGCTCGATGCGGGCGGGATCCGGCTGGGTGATGGTGGGAAGGCCGGACCCGCCTATCCGCATGCCCCACCCGCCATTCGCCCGAACGAAGGAGACGGACGCTTCGCCTGAGACGCCGAGTCTAATGATGGATTGAGATCGCGTCACACTGGGTTGCGCATTCGCAGGACAGGCGATTTGCACCGCTAGTGCCAGCATCAACAGTCGCTTCATTTGGAACCTCAAATCGGCTGGCCAGGATGGCAGCTCGCCTGGTGCGTCATTTTGGGAGGGCGCTCTGTCAACGGCTAGCCCAATTTCGTCAGTGCGGCTTCAGGTCGCGCTCTTCGCAGCTGCTTCGTCTGAACTGGCTCGCGCCGGAAATCGTCAGCGCCGTGGGGTGGTGCCGCCTGCGTGACTCGAACACGCGACCCTCGCATTACGAATGCGATGCTCTACCGGCTGAGCTAAGGCGGCATCTCACGGAAAATCGCGAACTATCGTGAGCGGCGCCGCACTATCAGCCGAGCTTCGACCGGGCAAGGCCGCCCAGTGAAGGAACAGGGTTAACGCTTTGGTAACCCCGCTAGGCGATGAGTGGCCTTAACTTATGGGAGGAATGGGGCTTCGTTGATGGACGGCTATCGCGAACATCCGAGCGAATTCGAGCCTTCGGGCGAGGCGCATGTCAGCGATGCTCCGCCTGCGCCCATGGAGATCGGCACCGACGAGCGGCGGATGCACGTGCGCGCCTACAATTACTGGGTGTCGCTTCTCGATGGCCGGGACTATCCGTCGATCGAGGACCTTGAGCCGTCCGACGTCGCCGATTTTGCGACCCATAGCGTGCTGCTCGATTTCACAGCCGGCCCGGAAAACCCGGCGCTTCCCTACATCGGAACGGAGATTCGCGCCGAAGGCGGATTGCCGGAGGAAGTAAGCTCGATCGACGACGTCCCGAGCCGATCGCTGCTGTCGCGCCTGACCGATCATTACATGCAGATCATCGCCAACCGCGCTCCTGTCGGCTTCGAAGCCGAATTCGAGAACCAGCGCGGCGATGAGATCTGCTACCGCGGGATCCTGATGCCGTTCTCGTCGGACGGCGACACGATCGATTTCATCTACGGCGTCATCAACTGGAAAACGGTCGAGCCGAAGGCGGACATGCCGATCGTTCCAGCGCTTCCGCCGCTGGAATTGGAAGCTGACGCAAACGAGGAACCGCTGGAGCTCACCGACTCGATCGAGCCGAAAGAGATCGAGGCTGAAGAGGTCGAGGTTGCGCAGCTTTGGGCGGAGCCGGAGGAAGAGCCGCTGGAGCCTACCACCACGATTGAGCAACCGTTCGTCCCGAGCGCGGTCGAGGAAGGCATCTCGACTTCGCTCGATGCGAACGGATACAGGGGTGGTGTCGCTGACGAATTCGCGATTGAGATTCCCGAGATCGAACTTGGCGAAGATGCCGGACTTGCCGACCGGCTGTGGGCGGCTCGGGAGAGCGCCGAAGCCGTCAAGGCCGCCGAAGGACGCAGTCGGGAAGCGCTCTACAAGGCGCTGAGCTATGCCTATGATTTCGCCATCGCCAGCAAGGCCGAGCCCGAGGATTTCGCCGAGCTTCTCGACGATTCCGGGGTGAAGGCGCAGGCGCGGGCGCCGATGACTCCGATCGTGAAACTCGTCTTCGGGATCGATTACGACAAGGCGCGGCTCACCGAATATGCGGCGGCGCTGTCCTACGCCGAACGGCAGGAGGTCGAGCTCGGCGGGTTCCTCGCCTTCATCGAGGTCCAAGCCGGCGGCCTGAAGGCGGTGGTCGCGGCTGAGCGGCAGGCACGGCGCCCTGTGGCGAGCCCCGACACCAAGACCGAACGTGCCCGCCAGCAGCTCCGGCAGGTTGCTCCAATGCCGCTCAGCGAGATTGATACCGGCGACGAATTCGCTTTGGTCCTCACCCGGCGCTCCGCCGACGGCGGCTACCAACCCGTCGCCGTGGTCGACGATCCGGCGATGGTCGAAAAGGCGATCCGCAAGGCCGCGGCCTAAGCCGGTCACCGGCCTCGCCGAGCCGCGAAAGTTCACAAAGTTCATAAGCCTACGCGTACGGGCGCGCGAGCGTAGCGTGCCGGCGCGGAGTGAATCCGCCCGTCGATCAGGCTTGCTTCCCGGCTCGCCGGCCGGCTTTCCAGCTCTCTTCGACACAGCTGCGCCGCGCTCCGGCTTACGAGCGGAAGTTTGCCGAGTTTGCTGCCCCCGCGCGCATGCGCGCGGGGGTGGAGCGGAGTTCGAAGGAGCGAGAACAGGTTCGGTCAACGGGAGCCTCCAGCGGGAAAGGAGGCGACGCAGCTATCTCAAGTTGTTGGCTGTAGGACAGCTATTTTGGTCGGGCCGGCGTCACCGTATCCCGCTTATCCGCTTTATTTTGCCGCTCTTGGAAACAGTATAGATCAACGTTAATCCGCACGGGTTCGTGTCACCGAAATATTGTATCTGACCCCGTTGCTCAGCGGGTGTTGATAGAGGACTGCCAAATACTATCATAAGATCGTTCCCACGTTCTGAGGTGGAGGTCCCATAGCATTTCCAGCGATCGGGCATCTTTCCTCGAAAGTCCTTAAAGGCCGCTGTGATGGCTGGAATCCACTCCGTGGATAATCGAACTGGCTCTTCCGACGGCGCAGTTGAACTCACAGCCATGGCTGCTGCAGCGATATATAAGCTAGACATCATGGGGGGCGCTCCCTTGGGATGGTTTGAGGCGAACTGGCCGAGCGACGAAAATCTGTCTTCGATAATAGCATGATTCTATCCCCGCGGGATCATCGATGCTTGCCTGTTAGCGGTAACCTTGAGCCGCGGGGTTGTCGCGCTCTTGAGCCGGGGTCTATAGGCCGCCGGGTCGCAAATTCCGGCGGAGCAAATCCTTCGTATGACGGCCCATTCCCGCCTGCCGAAAACGGTGGTCGATTCCATTTGCGCGGCGCTGACCAGCAACGCGCTACCCGGTGAAACGCAAGGCTTCGATCGGAGCCGCCAGCGCGAGGCAGTGGAATTCCTGGCCGAAGTGGCAAGCCGGCGCCGGCCGGGCGAACTGGCGCTCGCGATCCAGTCGATCGGCGGCGGAGTCGGACGGCGGCGCATGCGGATCGGAATCGTCAACGACGACATGCCCTTCCTGGTCGACTCGGTCGCCAACGCGATCGCCGCGCGCCAGCTGACGATCTACCGGCTGCTCCACCCGGTCGTTTGCGTCGAGCGGGACAACAAAGGCGCGCTGCAGACCGTCGGGCCGCTATGTGAGGACAAGGGCCGGCGTGAATCGCTGATGTATGTCGAGCTCGACCGTGCGGACGCGCGGGGCCGGCAGGCGCTCGCGGCGGACCTTCGCCGGGTGCTTGGCGACGTTCGGCTCGCGGTTCGCGATTGGCAGGCGCTTCAGGACCGGATGCGCGCGGACGCCTCGGAAGTAAAGGACGCGGAAGGCAAGGCTTTGCTCGAATGGTTCGCCGACGGGGCCATGACCCTGCTCGGCTATCATGTGGAAAAGCCCTATGAGCAGCCCTCCGGATCGCTCGGGATCTTCAGCATTCCCGGAGCCCCGACCGATCAGGGCGGCTGTCTCGGGGCGATGCGCTATTTCGAGGAAGGCGGCGAAGTGCCGCTGATGGCCAAAGCCGAGCGCAAATCGACCGTTCACCGCCGGGTGCCGCTCGATCTTGCTGTGGTCCCGATCCGCGAAAAGGGAAAGGTCACCGGAATCGGGGTGCACGCTGGCCTCTGGACCAGCGAGGCGCTGCGTGTGCCGCCGGAGGAAGTGCCGGTTCTTCGCGAACGGTTGAAGCAGCTCGACAAGGACTTCGGCTTCGATCCGAAGGGCCATTCGGGCAAAGCGCTGCGTCACGCGGTGGCGTCGCTTCCGCGCGATCTCCTGCTGACTATCCCCTATGACTGCCTCAGCGACCTGGTGATGATGGCAATGTCGCTCGCCGACCGCCCGCGCCCGGCGCTGCTCCAGGTGCGAAGCCTCCTCAAAGGCCAGCTGTTCACCTTCGTCTGGCTTCCCCGCGAGCAGCTGAGCACTACGCGAAGGCTGGCGATCGGCGAGTTGCTGGTGAAGGAGGTCGGCCACGACATCACCAGCTGGTCGGTCGAACTGGGCGACGCCGATCTCGCGCTCATTCGCTATACCCAATATATCGACGAGACGGCGCCGCTTCCGAACGGAAGAGCGCTAGACGCGGCGGTGGTGGCGATGGTCCGGGGCTGGGCGCCTGCCGTCGAAACGGCGCTGATCGAAGCTGCGGGCGCATCGCGCGCAACCCGGCTGGCGCTCACTTACATCAACACCTTCCCCGAAGATTACCGCGCCCGCACGCCCGCCGAGGAAGGCGCGGCCGATATCCTTCGGTTGTGCGCGCTCGGCGAGAAGGGCCGAGACGTTCGCATCTGGCGATCGGAAGGCGACCGGCCGGGACAGTTGCGATTGAAGGCCTATGGAAAAGGCGGCCTCATTCCTCTTTCGGACGCGGTTCCGGTATTCGAGAATTTCGGTTTTCGGGTGCTCGACGAAGTCCCGACTGAGCTCGAGGGCGGTGCAGGCTTCATCCATGATTTCGACCTCGAGGTCACCGGCGGCGATGTGCGCGCGATTGCCGAGCGCGCCGCATCGATCGAGCAGGCAATCACCGGCGTCCTTTGCGGCTCGTCTGAAAACGACGAATTCAACCAGCTCGTCCTTTACGCGGGGCTGGAGATGGAGGCCGTGGTCTGGCTGCGCGCCTGGTTCCGCTATCTGCGGCAGACGGGCAGCTCTTACGGCCTGCTCACCATCGTCGACGCGCTTCGCCGGGCACCGGACGCAACGGATGCGCTGATCGGGCTGTTTCGCGCCGAGCATGATCCGGCGGTTGGCGATCGTGAGGCTCAGGCAACGAAGTTCCGAAATGCGTTCGGGCAGGCTCTGGCGAAGGTCAGCGCGATCGACGACGACCGGATCCTTCGCCGGCTGCGCGACCTGGTGGAAGCGATCGTTCGAACCAACGCTTTCGCTCCGGCTGCCGGGGAAGCGCTTGCGTTCAAGCTCAATTCCAGCCTCGTTCCGGGGCTTCCGGCGCCAGTGCCGTGGCGCGAAATCTGGATCTACAGCCCGCGCGTCGAGGGCATCCACCTGCGCGGCGGACCGGTGGCTCGCGGCGGGATCCGCTGGTCGGACAGGCGCGACGATTTCCGCACCGAGATCCTGGGCCTGATGAAGGCGCAGGTGGTGAAGAATGCGGTGATCGTTCCGACCGGCTGCAAGGGCGGATTCTATCCCAAGATGCTGCCGCCGCCGACCAATCGCGACGCGTGGCTTGCGGAGGGGACGGAGAGCTACCGGATCTTCATCCGCTCGCTGCTGTCAGTCACGGACAATATCGTCGGCGGCAAAGTGCTGCATCCGGAAGGCGTGGTCATCCGCGACGGCGACGATCCCTATTTCGTCGTCGCCGCCGACAAGGGGACGGCGACCTTCTCCGACATTGCGAACTCGATCGCGCTCGAGCGCGGCTTCTGGCTCGGCGACGCTTTCGCCAGCGGCGGGTCGCACGGTTACGATCACAAGGCGATGGGGATTACCGCGCGCGGCGCGTGGATTTCGGTGCAGCGGCACTTCCTCGAAATGGGCGTCGACGTGCAGAGCGAGCCGGTGACGGTCGCGGGTGTCGGCGACATGTCCGGCGACGTGTTCGGCAACGGAATGCTCCTGTCGAAAGCGATCAAGCTCGTCTTCGCGTTCGACCACCGCCATATCTTTATCGACCCCGATCCCGATCCGGCGGCGAGCTGGAAGGAGCGCAAGCGGCTGTTCGACCTGCCGCGCTCCAGCTGGGACGATTACGACCGCAAGAAGCTGTCCGCCGGCGGCGGGATCTTCCCGCGCACGCAGAAGGAGATCACGCTTTCCAAGCAGGCGCAGGCCGCGCTCGGCGTTGCGCAGGCGAAGATCGATCCCGGGTCGCTGATCAACGCCATCCTGAGGAGCCGCGTCGACCTGTTGTGGTTCGGCGGGATTGGCACCTACGTGAAGGCTTCCAACCAGTTGAATGCGGAAGTCGGCGATCCGGCCAACGACGCCATCCGGGTGAGCGGGGCCGAGGTCGGGGCGAAGGTGATCGGCGAGGGCGCCAATCTGGGCGTCACTCAGGCGGGGCGGATCGAATTCGCGCTGAACGGTGGGCGGATCAACACCGACTTCATCGACAACAGCGCCGGCGTCGACACCTCCGACAAGGAAGTGAACATCAAGATCCCGCTCAACGGCGAGATGAACGACGGACAGCTGACCTTTGCGAAGCGCAATGCGCTGCTCGTCAAGATGACCGACGAAGTCGCCGACATGGTGCTGGAGGATAACCGCCTGCAGACCCTGGCGCTGTCGATCGCCGAGAGTGGCGGTGCGCTTGCGCTGCCGGGCCATGTGCGGACCATCGAACTGCTCGAGGCGTCGGGGCGGCTCGACCGGAAGGTGGAGGGGCTGGCGGGGAGCGAGGAGCTTCTTCGGCGGCGCCTGGACAATCGCGGGCTGACCCGGCCTGAGCTGGCGGTCGTCCTTTCGATGTCGAAGCTTGCGCTCCAGGAGGCGGCGGAGCGGCTTCGTCTCGGCGACGAAAAGGTGATGGAGGCGGACCTCTTCGACGCCTTCCCCAAGCCGATGCGCAAGACCCATGCGAGTTCGATCCGCTCCCATCGGCTGCGCAACGAGATCGTCGCGACCCGAGTGGCGAACCGGCTGGTCAATCGCCTGGGGCCGGTCACCGCCTTCGACATGACCGAGGAGGAGGGCGTTTCGCTCGGGCAGGTGATCACCGCCTTCCTGGTTGCCGAGCGCCTTCTCGATCTCGATCGGCTGTGGAGCGAGATCGAACGTGCGGCGATCGCCGAACCGCTTCGGGTGGAGCTGTTCGCAATTGCTGCAACGAGCGTTCGCGCGCACCTGTCCGACATTCTCCGGGCGACCGGAGGCGAGACGAAGGTCAGTTCGCTGTGCAGGCTTCTGGAGCCCGGAGCGCGCAAGATCGCCGGTGCTGCGACGAGGCTGATCCGCTCCGAAATCCGCAACGAAGCCGATGCCCGGCGGGATCGGCTGGTGCAGCTTGGGGCGCCGGAGGACATTGTTCGTGGCCTGGTTCGGCTGTTCGAGTTGGACGGCCTGTTCGGTCTCGCGGCGCTGGCGGCGCGCAAGCATTTCGACGAGGTGCCGCTGACGCGCGCCTACACCAAGCTGGGCGAAGCGCTTGGGATCGACTGGGCGCAACGGCAGCTTGCGCGATTTACGCCCACCGACCAGTGGGAGCGGCTGCTGGTCGCGGGGCTGGCGCGCGATTTCGAGCAGCTGAGGATCGATTTCCTGTCGCGCGTGAAGAAGGAGCCGGAGCAGGCGGTCGACGATTGGGTCTCAGCCCAGCAGGCCCGGATCGACCAGTTCCGCAAGCTTGTCGAACGGGCTCGAAGCGAAGGCGCGGTGACGACCGCCATGCTGGCGCAGATCGCCGGACAGGCCCGGATCCTAATGGCGCGATAGGGCGCGAACGAACAGCCACTGACGGATTGCCGAAGCAAGGTTGGGCGGCGGCGATTGCTCGAGCCGCTCCGCATCGATCCGGGCAATCAGCGCGTTCAGCGGGAGCTGGGCGTCGGCGGCTGCCTCTTCCAGCGCCGACCAGAACATCGGCTCAAGCGCGATTGAGGTTTCGTGGCCGGCGATCGTGACCGAGCGCTTGGTTGGAGTTCCGAATGGTGGCGGCTCTTCCTTCAATTCGGTTCGTCCTGAGCGGAGCCGCGAAGCGGCGCAGTCGAAGGGCTGCTTTTTCACCGTTGTTGGCGCGGAGTAAATCCGCGCCGTCGATCGGGCTCGCTTCGCGACCCGTCGGCCGGAACTTGCCGTCTCTTCACGCTGGTTCGGGATTGCTGCGCAATCGCTCACCTGCGTTCGGCGGCGCGTTCAGTACATATGTTGCCCGCCATTGATCGATAGGGTCGAGCCGGTGATGAAGCCCGCCCTCTCGTCACACAGGAAGGCGACGCCTCGGGCAATTTCGTCCGCCTGGCCGAGGCGGCCGACGGGAATCCGAGCGACGATCTTCGCGAGCACGTCCTCCGGCACAGCGGCGACCATGTCCGTATCGATATAGCCCGGAGCGATTGCGTTGACGGTGACGCCTGCCCGCGCGCCTTCCTGCGCCAATGCCTTGGTGAAGCCGTGGATTCCGGACTTGGCGGCGGCGTAGTTGACCTGACCGTATTGTCCCGCCTGGCCGTTGATCGAGCCGATGTTGACGATCCGCCCGTAGCCGCGGCCGGTCATCCCGTCCCACACCGCCTTGGCCATGTTGAAGCAGCCGCCGAGATTCGTGTCTATGACCTCCTGCCACTTTTGATGGTTCATCTTCTTCATCGTGGAATCGCGGGTGATCCCGGCATTATTGACGAGCACGTCGACCGGCCCGAGCTCCTGCTCAACCTGCTGGACTCCGGCAACGCAGCCTTCGAAATCGGACACGTCCCACTTGTAGGCCTTGATTCCGGTGCGATCGGTGAAGGCGCGGGCGCGCTCGTCATTGCCTGCGTAATTCGCGGCGACGGTCATTCCCATCTCGCGAAGGGCAACGCTGATCGCTTCGCCGATACCGCGTGTTCCGCCGGTGACGATCGCCACTCGAGCCATCGACCTTCCTCCTCCTGTTTCCCACCCGCCGCTTATTCGGCAGCCGTCCAGCCCGCAAGCTCGCGCCGCACCAGCGCCTCCAGCATGTGCATCCCTTCGGGCGAATCGTTGAGGCAATCGAGCCGGGCGAAATGTTCACCGCCTGCGGAAAGGAAGGTTTCGCGGCCGCGAATCCCGAGCTCTTCGAGCGTCTCGATGCAATCCGCGGAAAAGCCGGGCGCAGCGATTGCGAGCCGAGTGACCCCTTTGGCCGGGTACGCGGCCAGCGTGGCGTCGGTTGCCGGTTCGAGCCATTTGGCGCGGCCGAAACGCGACTGGAACGCCACGTCGACCGTGAGGGCCAGCCTGTCTGCAAGGAGGCGTGCCGTTGCGCTGCAATGGTCGAAATAGGGGTCCCCGCGGTCGATCGCCCGCTGGGGGAGCCCGTGGAAGCTCAGCAGCAGCCGTTGCGGTTCGAAGTCCAGCGCAGCAAGTTGCCGTTCCAGATTGGCGGCAAGCGCATCGATGTAGAGCAGGTCGGCATAATAAGGCGGCAGAATCTGCAGCTCCGGCTTTGGACCCATCGCTGACAATACGTCCTCGACAGTCCCTGTCGTGGCGCGGCTGAACTGCGGATAGAGCGGTACGGCGAGAATGCGATCGCAACCAGCCTGGACGAGCTTGTCCAGAACCGTCCCAATCGACGGCGAACCGTAGCGCATCGCATAATCCACGATCGCGCCCTCCCCGAGCCGCACCTGCAACGCCTGTGCCTGCCGCCGTGTGATCACCGCCAGCGGCGACCCTTCCTCCATCCAGATCAGCCGATAAGCCTCCGCCGTTCGCTTGGGCCGGAAGGGCAGGATGGCTCCGCGCAGGATCGGCTGCCAAAGTAACGGGGGCAGGTCAACGACCCGCCGGTCGGAGAGGAATTCGGCGAGATAACGCCGCACGGCGGCCGGTTCCGGCGCGTCGGGCGTGCCGAGATTGATCAGCAAGACTCCGATCACTCGGCAACCCTCTCCTTTGCCTTTCCGTTGAGCCGCCTTATGAGGCGCGAACTTCGAAGGGGAAAGCCTTGCTGACCGCTTATACAGCCATCAACTGGACCGACCTTCACCTGTCGCCGGTGGCGATCGACTTCCACTATTTTCAGCTGCGCTGGTACAGCCTTGCGTACCTCGCCGGCATTTTCCTCGGCTATTGGTACATGCTGAAGCTGATCCGCCAGCCCGGTGCGCCGATGGCCAAGCGCCACGCGGACGACCTCGTTTTCTATGCTGCGCTCGGGGTCATCCTCGGCGGTCGTATCGGTTATGTGTTGTTTTACAATCTCGGCGAATATGCCGCGCACCCGATCGAGGTGTTCAGGCTGTGGGACGGCGGAATGTCGTTCCATGGGGGCCTCATCGGAACGATCCTCGGGATTCTCTATCTTTCCTGGCGGCAGAAGCTACAATTCCTGAGGCTCACCGACTACGTGTCGTGTGTCGCCCCGATCGGGCTGTTCTTCGGCCGCTGCGCCAATTTCGTGAACGGCGAGTTGTGGGGAGCCCCGACCGATCTGCCTTGGGGCGTGCGTTTTCCGGTAGGTGTGGTCGGCCGAAGAGTCTTGCTTGGCCCACCGCGCCATCCGAGCGAACTCTACGAGGCGCTGCTCGAGGGCGTGGTCATCTTCCTCGTCCTGCTCTGGATGTTCTGGAAAACCGAGGCGCGATACCGGCCCGGGTTGCTCTCGGGAGTGTTGCTGACCCTGTATGGAGTCTTCCGCTACCTGGTCGAATTCGTCCGGGAACCCGACGCGCAATTCGCGGGCACGGTCTTCGATACGCCGGGGCTGCACATGGGACAGCTGCTGTCGATCCCGCTGATCCTCCTTGGGCTGTGGCTGATCTTCACCGCCAGGAAGCGCAGCGTGAAGGTCGATCCCGCGATCGGATCGGCTCAAACAGCTCCCTCATAGGCGAAAGCGGAGTGACGCCGCTCGAACGCGCGCTTCGCGAGCGGATCGGGACCGAAGGCCCGATTACCGTTGAGGCCTTCATGGATGCGTGCAACCGCTATTATTACGCCACCCGCGACCCGCTGGGCGCGCGCGGCGACTTCACGACGGCGCCCGAAATCAGCCAGATGTTCGGCGAGCTGATTGGCGCCTGTCTCGCCGACTGCTGGGGAAGGGCCGGGAAACCGCAGGATGTCGCCTATGCGGAGCTTGGGCCGGGACGGGGGACGCTGGCTGCCGATGCTCTCCGCGTGATGAAATCGGCTGGACTGCAGCCGTCCGTGCATTTCGTCGAAACTAGCCCGGTACTGAGGGCTGCGCAGGCGGAAACCGTGCCGGGGGCGATCTGGCACGAGGAGTTTGCCGAGGTTCCCGACGGGCCGCTGCTGGTGGTCGCGAACGAGTTTCTCGACGCGCTTCCCGTCCGGCAATTCGTTGGAGCGATGGAGCGGAAGGTCGTGGTGGCGGGCGGCGGACTGGCGTTCGACCGCGACGGCGAGATTGTCGAAACCTCGCCCGCCCGCGATCAGGCGGTCAGTGAGATCGCAAAGCGGCTGGCGAAGAGCGGCGGCGTCGCTCTTTTCATCGATTACGGCCACGCGAAAAGCGCACCCGGAGATACGCTGCAGGCGGTGCGAGGCCACCGCTTTTCCCGCATTTTGACCCATCCCGGGGAGCAGGATCTGACGAGCCATGTCGACTTGGAAGCGGTCGGTAATGCAGCGCGCGAAGCCGGTGCGGCGGTAACGGACGTGGTCACTCAGGGTGAATGGCTGAAGCGGCTCGGGATCGATGCGCGTGCCCAGTCGCTTACCCGCGCGCACCCCGAGCGAGCGGAGGAGATCCACGCCGCGCGAAAACGGCTTTGCGACGCCGAGCAAATGGGTGACTTGTTCAAGGTGACTGGCATCCATTCGCCCGATTGGCCGCAACCGGCGGGGTTCGAATGATCGACTATCGCAACGCCAGTCTGACTGACGCCGAGGCGATCGATCGAATTTATCGGACCGGTTTCAACGACACGTTCGCGCACCTCTACCGCCCCGAGGACCTGCGGACCTTCCTGAGCGACTTCACGCTCGAGCGGTGGCGCGAGGAGCTCTCCGACCCGAGCTATGCCTTTCGTCTGGCCGAGGAGGGCGCCGCGCCCTTTGGCTACATCAAACTGGGGCCAATCAGCCTTCCGGTCGAGCCGGCCGTTCCTGCAATCGAGCTGAAGCAGCTCTACCTGTTGAAGGAATGGCACGGGAAAGGTGCGGCGGATGCGTTGATCGAGTGGGCGCTGGCCGAAGCGGCCGAGCGCGGCGCTCATCAGCTCTACCTTTCCGTCTACACCGAAAACTGGCGCGCGCGGAGGTTTTATGAGCGCTTCGGATTTGTCTTCCACGCGCCCTACGTGTTCATGGTCGGCGATCATGCCGATGAGGACATGATCATGAGACGCGAACTGTGACCGTCCAAATTATCCGCGCCGATGCGCTTGCCGGCGTGCCGCACGGCTTCTTGGGCCGTAGCGGCGGTGTCTCGACCGGCATCGTCGCGGGCCTCAACGTCGGAACCGGCAGCCAGGACGATCCGTCAGCTATCGCGGAAAACCGAAGGCGCGCCATCGAGGCGGTGCTGCCGGGGGCAGAGCTCGCCACGGTCTACCAGGTCCATTCGGCGGACGCGGTCTACGTGGATGCGCCGTGGCCGCATGAGGAGAGGCCGAAGGCCGACGCGATGGTGACTGACAGGCCGGGTCTGATGCTCGGGATTCTCACCGCCGACTGCGCGCCGGTCCTGTTCGCCGATGTTGGAGCGGGCGTGGTCGGCGCAGCCCACGCCGGTTGGCGCGGGGCGCTTGCGGGCGTCACCGATTCGGCCATCGCGGCGATGGAAAAGATTGGCGCGCGCCGCGACCGCATCATTGCCGCCGTCGGGCCGTGTATCGCGCAGCCATCCTACGAAGTGGACGGAGGCTTCCGCATCCGCCTCCTCGAAGCCGATGCGGCCAACGTGCGCTTCTTCGTCGCTGGACCTGCGGGCAAGCCGCACTTCGATCTTGAGGGCTATGTTGCTGCCCGGCTGCGGACGGCGGGAATCGGACACGTCGAAACCTTGGGCCTCGATACTTATGCCGATCCCGACCGATTCTTCAGCTTTCGCCGCTCCACCCACTGTGGCGAACCCGATTACGGGCGGCAAATTTCGTTGGTAGCGCTACCAGCCTAGCGGCAGTGGCGGCGCGGGTTTACCACCCGGAAATGTCACAAAAGCCAAAGCGCTGGCACCGCCACGCAGAACCGTCGCCGACCAAGATCGGCAATCATCAACTGAAGCCCTCGACCCTGATGATGGGCTATGGCTTCGATCCGGCACTCAGCGAAGGATCGCTGAAGCCTCCGGTGTTCCTGACGTCGACCTTCGTCTTCGAAAATGCGGCGGCCGGAAAGCGCTTCTTCGAGGGCGTGACCGGCAAGCGGCCCGGCGGCGCCGAGGGCCTCATCTACTCGCGCTTCAACGGCCCGAACCAGGAGATCCTCGAAGACCGGCTGACCGTTTGGGAGGATGCTGACGACGCGCTTGCCTTCTCCAGCGGGATGTCGGCCATCGCAACCTTGCTTCTGACTTTTGTCAGGCCGGGCGACGTGGTCGTCCATTCGGGGCCCCTTTACGCCGCCACCGAAACGTTGATCGCGAAGATCCTCAGCCAGTTCGGAGTCTCGTGGATCGATTTCGCGGCTGGCGCCACGCGCGAGGAGATCGATTCTGTCCTGGCGAAGGCGAAGGAGATGGGGCGGGTCGCTCTGATCTATCTCGAAAGTCCGGCCAATCCGACCAACCAGCTGGTCGACGTCGAGGCCGTGGCGGCTGCGCGCAAGGCGGCATTCGGGGAGAACGGGCCGCCGATTGCCATCGACAACACCTTCCTCGGGCCGCTGTGGTCGAAGCCGCTCCGTCATGGGGCGGACCTCAGTGTCTACAGCCTCACCAAATATGCAGGGGGGCATAGCGACCTCGTTGCGGGAGGTCTGGTGGGCAAGCAGTCGCTGATCGATCCCATCCGATCGATGCGAAACACGATCGGCACCATCTGCGACCCGAACACGGCGTGGATGCTGCTTCGCAGTCTCGAGACTCTGGAGCTCAGGATGAGCCGGGCCGGCGAGAATGCGGCCAAGGTGTGCGAATTCCTGCGCCAGCACCCGAAAGTGGAGAAGGTCGGCTATCTCGGCTTCCTCGAGCCGGGATCGCGGCAGGCCGATATCCACGATCGCCACTGCACGGGCGCCGGATCGACCTTCTCGCTGTACCTGAAGGGCGGGGAAGAGGAGGCTTTCGCTTTCCTCGACGCGCTGCAGATCGCGCATCTGGCGGTGAGCCTCGGCGGCACCGAAACTCTGGCCAGCGCCCCGGCGGCGATGACCCACCTTTCGGTGCCGGATGCGCGCAAGGCGCAGCTCGGGATCACGCCGAACCTGGTGCGGGTCTCGATCGGAGTCGAGGATGCCGACGATTTGATTGCCGATTTCGAGAATGCATTGGGGGCTGTGTAAGTTATCTGGTGTCTCTGCTGTCAGAGCGGCCCCTGCATGCTATCGTGCCAACTTTCCACGGCGCGGGAGGTGTTCGATTGCTGAGATACTCGATGTGGCTGGCGGGCGGCAGCCTTATGTTGGGTTCAGTTGCCACCGAGGTAATTGGACGAGAGCAGCCAGCGCAAATCCAAAATTACAATGCGCCGGGAAATCTGGAGTCGAACTACAATTTAGGCTGCATTGGGCTCAACGATGTCAAGCCAGAGTACAATCCGGTAGATCTATTCAAAGCCATGAAGGTCTGCATTCTTGCCAAGCGGTACGATGATGCCGTGAGACTCTTTGCAATTGCTGGCACGTATGGCCGTTATGACTCTCTTCGTGTCGCCGACGCCACATCGCACCAAGCCATCACCGTCGCGCGGATGGAAATATTTGGAGACTTGCCCGAGGCTACGTCGAAAGAATACGATCAGGCGGCCTCAACGTTTCTCAGTAATAGTACGAAGATAGCCGAGATATGTGTTGAAGCAAAGCGCATCGGTCCTCCCACGTATTTCCCGCGCTACATGATTCAGCACGGCATGGGCGCTTTCTTTCGTGGAAATGGAGACGGCCTCGTCCAGAAGTTCGATTCGAAAACGGCTTGGAATCAAGCTCTTGCCAGCTATCTGAAATGTGCAGCTTCGTAACTTAACTGCCCCAATCCTCGACCGTCCAGCCCCGTTCCGCCGCCATGCGCGCGAGTTGGTCATGGGGGTTCACCGCGACCGGCTCGTCCGACCATAGGAAGGCGGGCTCGTCGGAGGCGTGATCGGAATAGAAGCGGACGTGGCCGTGCGTGCCGAGCAATCCCGATTTCTCGACCCACTGTGCGATCATCCGCATCTTCTCCTCGCCGTAGCAATTGCGGCCGGCGATGCGGGCGTGAACGCGCTCGTCGAGCCCGATCACGGAATTGGTGGCGATGACATCGTCGAAGCCCAGGCGCCGGGCGATGGCGTCCGCATAGAGCCGATAGGAGGCGGTCGCGAGCACCAGTCGCCGCCCCTCCTCGCGGTCACGCTCTATTGCTCGGCGAGCGCCTGGGCGCACGTTATTCGCAACCGTTTCCTCGGCGAAACCTTCGACCAAGGGCTTGAGCTCGCGCGCATGGACCTTGTGCCCGATCAGCAGGCGCTGGCAGATTTCCTTGAGGCGGCTGCGGTCGAACAGACCAAATCCGTAGGCCAGCATGGCCACGAGCACGATCGGCACGAACAGTAGCCTCCATTGCTGCCGGCGGAGTGCGCAATGGATCAGAAACGGCGTGTAGGTGGCGCGCCGGGTGATGGTCCGGTCGAGGTCGTAGACGGCGAGGTCGGTCATGCCTGCCCCGCGAGAATGGATTCTACAAGCCGCAGATCTTCTTCCTTATCAACATCGACCGCAGCGAGCGGATCGCTGAGTTTGACGGCACGGATCGAGAGGCTCAGCTTGAGGCCGAGCACGGCGAGAGTTTGTTCAAGCGTCCGCAGCCGAAGAACGGCCCCGAGCAGCACGGCTGGCCCGAATGCCGCAAGCAAGCGCCAACCCTTCTTGCGGTCCTGCTCCAGCGACCGCCACAGCTCGATGGCCGGGCGCACCTTGCGGCTTCCGAGCAGGAACAGGTTGGCCCCGGTGAAAGCACCGCCGCGGAATCTGATCCAGGTTCGCTTCGATTGCGGCAGCCGTTTCGCCAGCACATATCGTTCCACCACCCCGATCCCGAGATCGGCTCCGTCCGCGTTAGCGACGAATTCCTCGACCATCTGCGGCGTCAGCAGCGCGTGATCCGCGGTGGTGACGAGCAGCGGCCATAGGGTTGCCGGGTCGTCGATCAGGCTCAGAACCGTGGCTGCAATCGTGTCGCCGGAGCGGGTGACGGTCAGCCGCGGATCGGCTGGAAGCACAGCGCCGATCCGCTCCGGCCGCTGCGACAAAACCAGCACCCTGGTCACGCCTTCGCTCGCCAGGAGGGCTGTCACCGGCCGCCGCACCATCGGTTCGCCTGCGACCGGGATCAACGGCTTGAGGTCCGTCCCGTGCGCTCTGGCGAATGGATCGCCGCCCGGCCGGGACCCGGCCATCACGACCGCGGTAATTCCGCTCATGCGAGCCAGGAGACCACCGGCCGCCCTTGGTAAATGCGCGCTTTCGCCTGCGCGAGCCGGACCGTGTGGAAGATCAGCGACAGCAGGGTCCACAGCGCCACCAGCTCGAAGCCGACATCGGGCCTCGCGAACAGAAGCGCGCCGACGAGCAGGACCATGTTCGGGTTGCGGCGGGCGGTGATCAGCCGAAACCAGCTGTCGACCGGGCGCCAGACGTGGATGTGCATCTTGAAGTAATAAATGAAGAGACCTTCGATGATGCGCTGGCCGATGTAGCCGATGACGATGACGGCCAGCAGCATCGCCTCATACACCGGCTCCAGCGGCCGGCCGTACAGACCCAGGCCATGCGCCCAGGCCCACCACCAGAAGGGCGGGTGGATAAGGTCGATCCCGTGATCGAATGCCTCGCCCCATTTGGACGAGGTGCCGGTGCAGCGGGCGAGCTTCCCATCGACGGTATCCAGAACCATGAAGACGAAGCCGGAAAGGACGCCGAGCCAATAGTCGCCGATCCAGAAGAGCCAGAAGGCGAGCACCATCAACACCGCGCCGATGGCGGTGACCACATTGGGCGAAAGGCCGGCTTCAGCCGCCCAGCGGGTGAGGTAGAAGGCGGGTTTCCGCCAAAGGTAGAGAGTTAGCGCGTCGGTCACGCCCTTATAGGAGGCGTCGTAGGCGGCGCGTTCGACGCGCTCCGCATTGGCTTCTGACAGGGGAAGAACGAACGGCCGCTCCTTTTTGCGCAGCTCGTCGTAGCCGACCTCGGCCGTTTCCGCGTCGATCGTTTCGAGGCCAACGGGCACCTTGCCGGCAAGAATTGCTTCTGCTGCCCGATCCGGATCCTTCTCGACATGTGCAAGCACGGGTTGGCCGCGCAGCGTCAGGACGGACCCCGGTTTATCTCGAAGCACCTTCAGCCACACCGGGTCCCACGCGTAATCGAGATTGGCGAGAAGGGCCGATTGGTCCCGTTCCGGCTGCTCGCGGCACTCCAATCCTGCTTTTTCCGCCAGGCGGCAGGCGCGGGTCCACGCATTCAGGGCGAATATGCGGGCGGGATTCTCGCCCAGCGGAACAAAGATTGGCGCATCGCTCATCGAGCGGACGTTTAGGGACGCAACACCGCGCATGAAAGTAGCTGACGCATCGCTATTGCCGGAACTTCCGATTTCGCGCAGTCATTAAACCGCAAATGAGCGCGAACGCCCCCGAAACGACTCAGGACCGCGGCGGCGCGACCTATCACTTGGTCGGTGCTCTGACGATCGCGCGCGCGGGAAGCACCGAGCGCGAGATTGCAGCCCAGCCGGATCCGCTGACTCTGGATCTGAGCGAGGTGTCCCGAATGGACACAGTCGGGGCGTGGCTGGTTCATCGCACCGTTCGCGACCGCGGGGCGCGTGTGGTCGGCGCAAGCCCTGAAGCGAAGGCTTTGCTAAAGCAGGTGGCGGAGGCCGACAATCCGGTCCGCGTTCACGCCGAGCTGCCGGGCGGATTCGTCGGGATGCTGCGAGAGCTCGGGTTGTGGATCACGGAGGTGGGGATCACCCTGGTCGGCCTGCTCGGCTTCTTCGGGGCGACGCTGATCGGCTTCGGCGCTCTTTTCCGAAGACCGCGCCGGTTCCGGTTGAATGCGGTAGTCCAGCGGTTTGACGTCGTGGGCGTACGGGCTCTGGGGATCATCGGCCTGATGAGCTTCCTGATCGGCATTGTCGTCGGGCAGCAGGGCGCAGTGCAACTCGCGCAGTTCGGGGCCCAGATCTACACGATCAACCTGATCGGCCGGATCACCGTGCGCGAGCTTGGGGTTTTGATGACCGCAATCATGGTCGCGGGGCGTTCGGGCTCCGCGTTCGCGGCGCAGATCGGCACAATGAAACTCACCGAGGAAGTGGACGCGATGCGGACCATCGGCGTTTCGCCGATCGAGGCCTTGGTGATCCCGCGAATGATCGCGTCGGTGGTGATGATGCCGTTGCTCGCTTTCTGGTCGATCCTTGCGGCGCTGTTCGGCGGAGGGATCTTCGTCTGGCTGGATCTCGGATACCCGCCGCTCACCTATATCGGGAAGCTCCAGGACGTGATCCCGATGACGGACCTCTGGGTCGGACTTATCAAGGCGCCGGTGTTCGGCTTCATCGTCGCGCTCGCCGGCTGCTTCCAGGGCATGCTGGTCGAAGGCGACAGCGAGGACATCGGCCGGCGGACCACTACTGCGGTAGTGCAGTCGATCTTCTTGGTGATCGTTCTCGACGCGGTCTTCGCGGTCTTTTTCAGCTCGATCGGGTGGGTATGAGCGAGCCGAAGAACTGCGACCCTGTGATCACCGTTCGTGGACTCACCAACCGCTTTGGCGATCAGGTGGTTCACGAGGATCTGGACCTCACGGTCTGCCGCGGCGAGATTCTCGGGGTGGTTGGGGGATCGGGAACTGGCAAGTCGGTGCTGATGCGTTCGATCATCGGGCTTCAGAAGCCCGAAGCGGGCGAAGTCTGCGTCCTTGGGGAAGACATGGTCGATCGTTCCGAAGACGAAGCCAAGAACATCCGCAGGCGCTGGGGCATCCTCTTTCAGAACGGCGCGTTATTCTCGACACTCACAGTGGCTGAGAATGTCGAGGTCCCGATCAAGGAATATTTCCCGTTCATCAAGCCGCCGCTTCTCGACGAGATCGCCTCGTACAAGATCGCGATGAGTGCGTTGCCGCCGGACGCAGGACCCAAATATCCGGCCGAGCTTTCCGGGGGCATGGTGAAGCGCGCCGGCCTCGCCCGGGCGCTGGCCCTCGACCCCGAACTTCTTTTCCTCGACGAACCGACCGCCGGGCTCGATCCGATCGCGGCCGCCTCGTTCGACGATCTCATCAAGTCGCTTCAGAAGAAGCTCGACTTGACGGTGTTCCTGATCACGCACGATCTCGATACGCTTTACGCGATTTGCGACCGGGTGGCCGTACTCGCCGATCGTAAGGTGATCGCGGTCGGAACGATCCCGGAACTATTGGCTCTGGACCACCCCTGGATCCAGGAATATTTCAACGGACCCCGCGGCCGGGCTGCGGCGGACACGGCTGAGAAGGTGATCGCCTGAGATGGAGACCCGGTCGAACTATGTGATGGTGGGCGCGGTGACGCTGGCGCTGCTCGTAGGCGTGCTCGTCTTCATCGTCTGGCTGGCCGGCTTCAACACGAAGAAGACCAATTGTTACGACATCTATTTTCCGGCGATCAGCGGGATCGACAAGGGTTCGAACGTGACCTTTTCCGGCGTTCCTGTCGGGAGCGTCAGCAGGCGTCCTTCGCTGCTTCCGCGCAATCCGGGGTTCGTCTGGGTGAGGATCGAGGTCGATAGCGGCACGCCCATACTTCAAGGCACCAACGCCCAGATCCAGAGCATCAGCCTGACCGGAGCCAACGAAATCCAGCTGAACGGCGCGATCAAAGGCGCACCGCCGATCAGCAATGTCGGGCCGCAGGGTTGCCCCGTCATCCCGGCGAGCACGAGCGGCCTTAGTGCTCTGCTCAACAGCGCCCCCCAGCTCCTGACCCGCATCCAGACTCTCACGGAGCGACTGAGCGAGCTCCTGTCGGACAAGAACCAGAACGCGATTTCCGACATTCTCGAAAATCTCGATCACACCACCCGCGCCCTTTCCAGCCGTTCAAACGACATGGGCGCAGCGATCACCAATGCGCGCATTGCCCTGCAGAATGCCGGTGTCGCAGCGCAGCGGGTCAGCGCGTTGGCGGATAATACGAACCAGCTGGTGACGGATCAGGGCAGGCCGGCCGTCGAAAATCTCAACAAGGCGATTCAGTCGGTGCAGCACGCCGCCGACAATCTCGATGCGGTAATTTCCGACGCCCGTCCGGGGATCCAGAATTTCAGCAAATCGACCTTGCCGCAATTGAACCAGACAGTGCAGCAGATGCGCGGGCTGGCCCAGTCGCTGCAGCAGGTCTCCGACCGGGTAAACCAGCAAGGCATCGGCGGAGCGCTGGGGCCGAAGCAGCTGCCCGACTACAAACCAGGGAAGACGCGATGAAATCGCTGTTGAAACTTGCCGCGCCCGTGGCGCTCGCGCTGGCCGCCGGCGCCTGTTCGCTCGGCGGACTTCTTGGCGGCGGTGGAAAGCCGCCCCCCGTGCTGTTCACGCTCACGCCGGAAGCTCCGGCGCCCGCCGACGTCGTCCGCTCGTCGTCGGCTGAGCAGGCGGTGACGATCGAGGTGCCGGAGACCCCGACCGAGCTCAAGGTGCTGCGCGTGCCGGTGCAGGTTGCGCCGACCGAGGTCGAATATGTGACGGACCTGCAATGGGCCGACACGCCGGACCGGATGTTCCAGAGACTGCTGTCGGAGACGGTGCGGCGCACCACCAATCGCGTGGTTCTCAATCCGGCGCAGACGACGCTCGATCCAGGCACCGTCGTCAGCGGGCAGCTTCAGCACTTCGGCTATGATGCCCAGACGGGGCAGGTCGAGGTCACTTATGATGCCGCGATGACGAAATCCGATGGATCAGCAGTCCAGACGCGCCGCTTCGAAGCTCGTGAGTCCGCGAACGGAACGGCCGCGACCGTGGCGCCCGCACTCAATCGCGCTGCGAATGAAGTCGCGCTTCAGGTCGCGCAGTGGATCGGCGGCTAGTTCAGGCCAGCGATTTGCTCGCCTGCTCGTAGACGTCCTTCGAAAGTCCCGGCGTCGCCACGATCCGCTCCAGCTCGGCGCGCATCAGCGCTGCTCGTTTCTCGTCGAACCGGCGCCAGCGTCCGAGCGGCGGCAGCTGGCGAGCGGCGACCTGGGGGTTCACCTTGTCGGCCGCGAGGATCAGGTCCGCGAGCAGCCGGTATCCTTCACCTGAGGCGTTGTGGAACGCCCACTGATTCATCCCGAAATAGGCGGCGATCGATCGCAGCCGGTTCGGGTTGGTGACGCTGAACGCGGGGTGATCGAGCAGCTGCCGCACCTGCTGGACGGTGTCGGGCCGCTGCGCCGCCGCTTGAACGGCGAACCATTTATCGATGACCAGCGGATCCTGCTCGTACCGGCTGTAGAAGTCGGCCAGTGCCTCCGTCCGCGCAGCCGAATCGGAATCCGCGAGCAGTTTCAGTGCCGCGAGCCGGTCCGTCATGTTGTTCGCGCGCTGATATTGCGTCCGGCAATCGGCGACGCTCTGCTCCGAATGCTCCGCCATCAGGTAATCCAGCGCAACATTCTTCAGGCGGCGCCTGCCCTTCGCTTCGGGCGTGAGTTCGAAGGCGCTGTCGGAATTGGATTCCCACACTTCCTTCCATGCCGATCGACCGAAGCCGGCGAGCAGCTGCTTCTGAAGCTCCCTGCGCGCGGCGTGGATCGCATCCGGATCCACGACCTCCATCCTGTCGCCGATCATGCTTTCGATCGGAAGGATAATCGCCTCGGCCTTGAACGCGGCGTCGAGCGCATTCGACTTCAACGTGCCGCTGACTGCGGTGATCACCGGCTCGGCATCGGGTGAGTCTCCCTGCGCTTCGGCGATCAGCCAGCGAAGCATCAGTTCCTGGATCGCCTCGTAGCGTGCAAACGGATCGGTATCGCTCGCGGCCAGTTTTTCGAGTTCCCCGGGGCGACGGTCCGCCCGCAGCAGGATTGGCGCCGAAAAGTCGCGGTTGATGGACAGCAGCGGCGGCTCGCGAACGGCTTCGAAGGTAATCGTCTGCTCGGGTTCCTCAAGGAGGATCAGCCGCTCAGGCGCGATCTCGGCGCCGCTCTGCTCGCCGATTAGGGCCGTCCTCAGCGGAATGGCCATCGGCTTCTTTACCGGCTGGCCCGGAGTCGGCGGGACGGATTGCGCGAGGTGAAGCAGCGCAGTCCCGCTGTCGGAATCGTGCTCGATGCGCGCGCGGACGTGCGGCGTGCCCGCCTGCGAATACCAGAGCTTGAAGTGCGTCAGGTCGACTCCGCTCGCGTCCTCCATCGCTTTGACGAAATCGTCGCAGGTGACCGCCTGCCCGTCGTGCCGTTCGAAATAGAGATCGGTCCCGGCGCGGAATTTCTCTGGCCCGAGGATCGTCTTCATCATCCGAATGAGCTCGGCGCCCTTGTTATAGACCGTCGCGGTGTAGAAATTTCCGATCTCGATATAGCTGTCCGGCCGCACCGGATGCGCCAGCGGCCCGGAATCCTCAGGAAACTGAGCGGCGCGAAGCACACGTACGTCGTCGATCCGCTTCACCGCCGGGCTGCCGATATCGCCAGAAAAGCTCTGGTCACGGAAGACCGTGAACCCCTCTTTGAGGCTCAGCTGGAACCAGTCGCGGCAGGTGACCCGATCGCCAGACCAGTTGTGGAAATATTCGTGAGCGACGACGCGCGCGATATTGTCGAAGTCGGCGTCCGTCGCGGTTTCAGGATCGGCTAGGACGTAGGCCGAATTGAAGATGTTGAGGCCCTTGTTCTCCATCGCCCCCATGTTGAAATCGGAAACGGCAACGATGTTGAACTGATCGAGATCGTACTCGCGCCCGTAAACCTCCTCGTCCCACTTCATCGCCTGCTTCAGGCTCTCCATTGCGTGCTGGGTCTTGGGAAGGTCGGCTTCGCGTACCCAGATGGCGAGATCGACCTTGCGGCCGGACATTGTCGTGAAGCTGTCGCGGTTCGGCTTCAGGTCGCCGGCGACGAGTGCGAAAAGGTAGGAGGGTTTCGGGAATGGATCCTCCCACTCAGCCCAATGGCGGCCGTCGTCCATCTCGTCCGACGCGACGCAATTGCCGTTGGTGAGGAGGACGGGGAATTGCGCCCGGTCGCCTTCCATTCGCACCCGATAGCGGCTCAGCACGTCCGGCCTGTCAGGGAAGAAGGTGATCCGGCGGAAACCTTCAGCCTCGCACTGGGTGCAGAGCATTCCGTTCGAGGCGTAAAGTCCCATCAGCTTGGTGTTGGCTGCGGGGCTGATTTCGGTCTCGATCCCGATCTCGTGCCGATCTCCACTGAGTGGGATAACGAGGTCGCTGCCCCTCATCTCCCATCCATCGAAGCGCTCACCATCGACCCACACGCCCGCTGGCCCAAGCTCGTCGCCATTCAGCACCAAGGACGCGCCAGGCTCTCCTCGCGGATTGGGCTCCACCCTCAGCTTCGACTGGACGCGGGTCTTCTCGATTCCGAGAGTGAACTTCAGCTCTACCTCAGGCACCAGCCAATCCGGCGGCCGGTAATCCTCACGGCGGATTTCGACATGCTGCGGGTTTTGCGGAGCTTCCGCGTTCACTCTGACATCGGGCATGGACCCGACTTAGGCGGCGTCGGGCGACTGCACAACCGACCGGCCACGGCTCATCGCCAGCAGCATTCCGGCGAACGTGAGGACGGCGCCGGCGACCGCCAAGGCCGTCCAGCGGTAATGCTCAAAGGCAGTGGACAGCGCCATCGCAATGACTGGGACCAGAACGCTGGAGTAGGCGGACTTGGCGGGGCCGATCTTGCGGACCACCGGATAGTAGAGGCTGAACGCGAGCGCCGACGCGAACACGGCCAGATAGACGAGGCCGATCCAATAGCCGGGCCGCGGATCGAAAACCGGCGGCCCGAACCGGAACCATGCAAGCAGCGCGTCGACCAGCGCTCCGATCGCCATCGCCCACGCAAGCAGGCTGGAGAGATGGTGGCGACGGACGTGTTCCCGGGCCTGATACACATTCGACGCAGATGCGCAGAGGATCGCGACGGCGGTGAAGCCGAAGCCCGCCAAAACGTCCGCTGCCGGGGCTGGGTTGGAGCGAAGCTCATGGATGCAGAGCAAGACGATACCAATCATTGCGAGAGCCGAGCCGACGACGAAACGGCCTCTCGGCCGCTGCCCCAAAAAGGCCCAGCCGAGCAGGGTATTGGGAATGAGCAGAAGCGCAAAGATGACTGCGACGATGCCGGAAGTCACATGGCGCTCAGCAAAATAGACCGAACTGTAGTTGCCGTAGAATTGGGAAATTCCGATGACCGCCGCAGCCGTGAATCCTCCGCGGTCGAGGATCAAGGGCCTACCCTTGATTCTCGCAATTAGCGCCATGGCAGCGGCGGCGATGATGAAACGGTAGGCGACCGACCATTCCGGCGGCACCGTCCCGAGCTGATCGCGGATTACGATCCAGGTCGAGCCCCAGATTCCGGTGAAGACGATGAAGGGCAGGATGACGCTGCGGAACTGGGCTCCGCCGGCCTTCTTTAGCTCCGCATCGTCCTCCATTACTTAAACATATAAAGAAGTCTTTATATCGTCAATTCATCAGAGCGCGGCGATGGCCGCTGCCAGGCGTTCGACCGGCGCGCCGCTCTGATCCCAGCTTGTCACCAGCCGGATTTCTCCGGGCGCCCAGTCATAGAAATCGAAGCCCTGCGACCGAAGCGTCGCCGCTTCTTCAGGGGTAACGCGGAGGAAGATTTCGTTCGCCTCGACCGGATAGACCAACCGTTCGGGTGCAGCCTCTCCCAAAGTCCGCGCCGCCGCGTTCGCGGCGCGGGCGTTCTCGAGCCACAGATCACCGTTCAGCATCGCCAGGATCTGCGCAGCCAGCATTCGGCCCTTGGAAAGCAGGTGACCGGCGCGCTTCCGCCGCACGGCGACTTCATCGGCGAGTTCGGTCCTGAACAGAATCAGCGCCTCGGCATTGAGGCCGCCGTTCTTGACGAAGCCGAACGACAGGGCGTCGACTCCGGCGCGCCAGGTCACATCCCCGGGGGTTTCGCCGGTTGTAACGAGCGCATTGGCGAAGCGCGCGCCGTCCATGTGAAAACCAAGTCCACGCGCGCGCGTCAACTCTCCGAGCGCACGGACTTCGGAAGCGGTGTAGGCGAGGCCGTATTCGGTCGCGTTGGTGATCGAAAGCGCCTTGGGCTGCACCTGGTGGACATCCGGTCTAATCCTGTCGCACGCAGCCGCCACGGCACCGGGCGTGACCTTCGCGCCGGGGCCGTCGACCAGCATCAGCTTGGCCCCACCGGTGAAGAACGCCGGAGCCCCCGCTTCATCATTCTCGATGTGCGCTTCCTGGTGGCAGACGACGGCGCCGTAGGAGGGGCAAAGGGCTGCCAGCGCGAGGCTGTTCGCAGCCGTTCCTGTCGTCACCCAGAGCGCTCGGACTTCTCTCTCGAAAAGATCGGAAAAAGCGCTGTCGAGCCGCCGGCTCCACTCGTCGCCATCGTAGGCGGTATCGAGCCGGTTCGCTTGCTGGATCGCTTCGATCACCTTTGGATGAGCGGGGGCCGCATTGTCGGAGAAAAAGCGCATGTGCCTGCACAACCGCAAAGGCGACAGAATCGCAAGCTCAGAAGAGGTGGACCTCTGTGCTCGTGAACTTCAGCCGAGCCGTCAGCAGTGCGCGGAACACGTTGTAGCCGCCGGTTCCCGGAAAATAAGCATGGAAGAAGATGTGCGGCGTCCCATCCGGGCCTTCGGCGACGGAGGGATGGCCAGGCGCCGCCCAGCTTCGCGCGGAGCTTAAAAGCGGCTCCGGCCGTTTGACGAACGGCCCGAGGGGGTGGTCGGCGACTGCAACTCCGATGCCATAGGCGGGATCGGTGAAGTCGTTGGCGGCATAGAACAGCCAGTAGCGGCCGTCCTGCTTCCACAGGAACGGGCCTTCCACGAGATGACCTTCCCAGTCGAGATCGTTGGCGATCACCGTGACGGGTTCCTCGATCAATGACTCGCCACCGCGCGAGAGCCGCTGCGCAAGGATTGGAGTTTGCAGGGCCGCGAGGATTTCCTCCGACCCTTCGCAACTTGAAAGGATGCGACGGACGTTCGGCCAGTTCGCTACCGCGGAGCCGATGAACGGCTGCATCAGGAAGAAGCGTTCGATTGGTCGGCGACTTGCGGCCCAGCCCACGATGCTGGCCGCGAAGGCTGCTGTTCGCCGGTCTTCATCCCGGTTGAAGATTTCGCCGATCAGGTGAGGCCGGTCGCGAAGGAACGCCGCCAGTTTCCGAGGCCAGATTCCGTTCCGGTCCTCCTTCCAGAAAAGATAGGGCTGGCCGTCGTCATCTATGAAGATGTGACCGTCGATCCGCCCGCCGGTGAGTAACGGCCTTCCGATATCGCGCCATGGGCCGGCAGGAGAATTGCTCTTGGCCAGCCCAACGCTCAGCACGTGTGAAGCGTCGCGCGCCGTGTAGACCATCCAATATTCGTCGCCCACGGACGCAATTTCGGGCGCCCAGAAATCGCCAACCTTTACGCCTGCAGCAGTCCACGCGGGCGCCTGCCCCTCCGGAAAGCCGAAACCGACATGCCGCCACTGCTCGAGATCGGGCGAGTGCAGGATGGGAAACGCATCGGGAGCGTCGTTCGACGTGGCGACAAGATAATAGCCGTCGCCTGTCTTCAGGACCGCGGGATCACCGTAGCCGGAGAGGATTTTCGGCGAGACATTCACGGTCAGGAGCGGCCGCCAAGGTGGGTCGCCAGCTGACGAACGCTCCGTCACCGCGCGCGGCGGCCGGGTTCCGAAGTCGCGCGCCAGTTCGGCGTAAAAGCCGAGAAAGTCGCTCTGGTTGCAGCCGGTGAGCGTAAAGACGCGCGTGTGACCGCCGCTGCGCACCGCAAAGGTGAGGCCGCCGTGAAGCTCGGCGGCTTCGATTTCGAAGTGGGGGAGGCGAGTCATGCCGCGGAATTCCTGCGGGCGATTTCGGTGTTCGCCAGTCCCCCGGACTGGCTGTGCGCTGGACCTCGCTTTGCTCGGATTTTCGGCTTCGCCATGCCCCCGGCATGGCTGCAGGCGAAAATGGTGCTGCCGGTGAGGATTGAACTCACGACCTCAGCCTTACCAAGTCTGTGCTCCGTGTTTTCCATACCCATTCGTGGTTTGCTGTAGATCGCTCGTAATCCGCTGTTTCCGGCCATTCGCTCAAAAGTCGTTTGCGGTGCTTTGTTGTGGCTTGCCGCACCGTGCTTATCCGGTTATTGTGGAACATCATGGCAACCAAGCGCATCACCAAGCGTGCTGTTGAAGGAGAGCCGATACCGACCGGCAGTGGTCGAAGCTATCTTTGGGACGACCAGCTCAAGGGCTTTGGCGTCATGATCACGCCGACTGGGTCGCGGTCCTACATCGTTCAGTACCGGATCGGCGGACGGGGATCTCCCACGCGTCGATATACGATTGGTAAGCACGGGTCTCCCTGGACGGCTGACAAGGCCCGCGAACGAGCTATCGATGTGCTGGAACAGGTTCGCAAGCGGATTGATCCCGTGGACGCTGAGCGCGCCAGCATCGAAGCTGCGCGCAATACCAAGTCGGATGCAGAACGCTTGGCGTTCTCCGTCTACGCTGACGACTTTATCAAGCGCCATGCTGAGGCGCGGAAGCTGCGGAGCGTCGAAGACATACGCTCAGTGTTCCGCCGCGATCTCAAGCCCCACTTCGGCACGAAGCCTATTAGCGCCATTCGACGCACTGACATTCAGACGTGTCTGGACAAAATCGGTGAGCGAAGTGGGTCGGCGGCGAACAAAGCTCACAAGTGGCTTCGCAAGATGCTCGCGGTTGCGGTCAATCGTGGTGACCTCGCGACTTCCCCAATGGAGGCGATGCCAGCTCCTCACCAAGAAGGGAAACGGCAGCGCGTCCTTCGCGGGAACGAGCTTGTGCTTGTCTGGTCTGCCGCTGCCGATGTCGGAGAGCCTTGGACATCATTCGTACGGTTGCTTCTTCTCTCGGGTCAGCGCCTGCGTGAAGTCGCCGGAATGAAATGGGAAGAACTGGACCTCGACGCGGGCACTTGGGTCATTCCCGGCGCGCGGACAAAGAACAAGCGCGATCATCTCATCCCGTTGCCTGACGCAGCAGTTGCTATGATCGAGGCGATGCAGCCCGAGAAGCCGAAGCGGAAGGGGCCAGTGTTCACGACCAACGGCAAAACACCGATAAGCGGTTTCTCCAAGCTGAAACGCGCAATGGATGCGAAGATCGAGAATGCCATCGCGAAGGATAAAGCCATCGAGCCGGGCACGATGGAGCCTTGGGTGTTCCACGATCTTCGGCGGTCAGTGGGGACCGGCTGTCAATCTCTCGGCTTCCCGATCGAGCATACGGAAGCAGTTTTAAATCATGTCAGCGGCAAGCGCGGCGGCCTCGCTGCGATCTATCAGCTCCACGACTACAAGGCGGAAAAGACGGCGGCGCTGAATGCTTGGGCGCGGCACGTGCAGGCCCTACTTTCGCCGGAATCAGACAACGTGGTGCACCTGACCCAAAAGCGAGCTTGACGACGACGCGCCCTGCTTCGCGGGAACGCTAAATCGCCTTTCGGTATGCGACAACTCTCCCACGCCCGCCACGGTTGGCGGTGTTGTTGGAGGATTAGATGCAACCGATCATTCACGACGAAACCTTGCCCGCTGGTCTGAGCGCAGCGCTCAGCACGACCGAGGCGAGCCGCTACACCGGGCTGGCACCGGCGACTTTGGAAGGCCTGCGCTGCCGTGGTGGCGGTCCAAGATTCATAAAATACGGACGCAAAGCGGTGCGGTACCGCCGAAGCGATCTTGACGCCTGGATTGCTGAACGTCTGGTCAGCAGCACCAGTGAGGCCGCGTGAGATGCGGGCCGACATTGGGGGGCTCGCTCCCGAAAGGCGAGAATGCCGCCCAGCCGAGAGGCTGAACGGCACCCGCAATCTGCTTCCCGGCAGTGATGGCGATAATAAAGACCTCTTCAGCCGTGCGGTAGTTCCCGTCAACGCAAACGGGCCATTCGAGTCACACCGCGAAGCTGCATTGGCATTGTTGAACGGGTCTAGCCGCCTCACACGCAAGGCAGGGTCATTCTTGGGACAGCTGGCCGTCGATCCGACGCCGATGAGTGACGCGCAGGCCGATTGGCTCGCGACGCTGCTGGAACGCGCCTCGCTGCCCTCACTGCGGGAGGCGGCATAATGGCACGCTACCCGAACAGACCCGGCTTCAAGGGACCCGCTGAGACCGGGCGGGAAGCCGCTGACCGCGTGGCCGACAAGTGCGGTCGGCTCCAGCAACTCAGCCTGGAGGCGATCCGGCGCGCTGGCGAGCGCGGTCTCACTGCTGACGAAACGGCTGAGGCGCTGGAAATGCAGCGCTGGAGTGTTCAGCCGCGCCTGTCCGAACTCGCGGCACGGCGACGGATCGTTGATTCCGGATCGCGACGAGCGAACGTCACCGGTCGCAATGCCATTGTGTGGGTCGTCCCCGAATACAAGCTGACGGCAGCATGAGTGCCGCCGTACTCACTGCCGAGCATCCCAGCGGGACGCTCTGGGCGGCATTTGATCCTGCCGTCCACAATATCACCGGACGCGTAGCGGAATCTCGGTTCGGTGCGCGTCTCGCGCCCTTCAGGAGCAGAGACGAAGCCGAGGCAGCCCTGCATGCAGCTGGCGCACAAATTCGCTCTCCGGGGACGTAGGCGCTGCTGTGGCGGGGTTATTCGCTCAATGGCAGCCGCAGTACGCGGAACGGGGGATTGCGACCTTCCCCGTGCGCGACAAGCGACCTGCCGTTTCGAATTACCTGCGAATGGGCCTGCCCGCATCTCGCGACATGGTGGCGAAGTTTGGGGACGCTGACGGCTTCGGATTCGCGTGCGGCAAGCGCAGTGGGGTCACCGTTGTCGATGTGGACTCTCCCAACGATAACGACCTTGCCGACGCGCTGGATCGCTACGGCCAAACACCGCTCATCATTCGCAGCGGGTCCGGGAACTTCCAGGCATGGTTTCGTCACAATGGCGAGGGGCGATCCATCCGTCCCGACAAGTCTAAGCCCGTCGATATTCTGGGAGGCGGCTACGTGGTCGCGCCGCCATCTCGAACCCCTCGCGGCTCCTACGGCCTCATTTCAGGCTCTCTGGATGATCTTGCGGCGCTGCCATGCATTCGGTCCTCCAAACCGTCACCGCCAGTTCAAGCGACCGTTCCCGCTGCGGAGCACGGCGAAAAGACCGAATGCGGGAAGCGCAACGATACCCTCTGGCGGCTTTGCATGGTCGCGGCTCCTGAAGTCGGTTCGTGCGAGGAACTTATCGGCATCGCGATGCGACTGAATCAAGAGCGATTCTCTGAACCGCTGGCGCACGAGGAAGTCGCGAGGTGTGCTTTGTCCGCGTGGCAGAAAGAACAAGACGGCGAGAACTTCTTCGGGGGCAGCTCCGGGGTCGTCATTCCCAACGAGCAGGTTGAGGCACTGCTTGCGGCGAACACTGACGCGCTGGTGCTGTTTACGATCCTCAAGCTGCGGCACTGGAAGCCGCGGCGCTCCTTTTTCTGCGCCAACGCGATGTGTGCAACCATGCCCCCGAACGGCTGGACTCGGCAGAGGTTCGCCGCCGCCCGAGCCACGCTGGAACGTCTAGGGCTGATCGTGATCGAGCGACCAGCAATCAAAGGCGTTGGCCCTGCAATCTACAGATTTGGGGTGTCGAGAATTGGACACCAATAAGAAACATACGCCCCTCTCCTCCTGCTCCCCTCCAATGCCAGTCAGCATCGAGAGTGAGTTTTGCGAGACCCTAAAAAGGCGAGGTCGCATTCTGGGTTATCGCGAGCACCAGATCCTCGCACTGATCACATCAGACCTAAAGGCAACCGGGCGCGTGCGCAGCTATGACCAAATCGCGACGGCGCTCGGAATGCGGCACAAGTCTCATGTCTGCGACACGATTGGCCGGCTGGAGCGGCGCGGGCTGCTGAAGCGCGTCCGGAATGGTGCCCGTAAGCGAATAACTTGGCCTTCGCAGGAACCCAGAACCGCCACTGCATCAGCTAGAGTGGGCGCATGGCAACAGATGATCCCGGCATGACAGAAGACCGTAATATCGGGCGAAATTCGGACGGCCAGTTCGATGTCGGCAATCCCGGCAAGCCTAAAGGCGCGCGCCATAAGGTCACGCGAGCCGTCGAGGAACTGCTGGAAGGCGAGCACGAGGCGCTGACGCGGAAAGCAATCGAGAAGGCAATGGAAGGGGACATGACGGCTCTTCGGCTGTGCCTGGATCGCATTTGCCCGCCCAGAAAGGGTGCTCCGATCGCTGTGAAGCTTCCACCTGTCAGATCGGCTCAAGAGGCCGTGGAGGCGTCTGTGGCGCTCCTGGAGGCGGTTTCTAGCGGTGAGGTTACGCCGGACGAAGCCGCAGCCGTCATGGGACTGCTCGTTGGCCACAAGGCCGTGATCGAAACTGGCGATCTGGAACAGCGGATTGCCGCATTGGAAGGAAAACAAAAATGAGCACATTGCGGAAGCGGATTGATGCATTGGAGTGTGCGTCGGGACCATCAGGGCGTTGGCACGCGATCATGAAAAGCGAGGAGCAATCCTACGTCTCGGCGCTCACAGATTACCGAGCCAAGAACCCGGATGTGCCGATGGAGCCGGAGGACAACGTGATGTGGATTGAGCTTGTCTCTCCCAGGCTCGATGCCAATGGCAAAATCATCCCGCGCGAACGTTCCGAGCACGATGGCCCCTCTCTAGCGGAAGTTCTCGCGCAGGCTGCTTAGCCGCTCTTCGGCACTGTTAGTTGCCTGTTCTCAGGGACGGGAATGAATTTTCGGAAGCCGTATCGCGCGCGAGGGCGAAATGCGCTCGGGCAGTAGGTCTCAGCAGTCCTAATGTGCTATCACGGCTCCTCGGGCATTCAACGCAAAGCAAGAGGCTAACGTGGACGAGGACGGCTGCATGTTCACCATGATCGCGGTCGTGGTGCTGTGGGGCCTCGCGATTGTCTACTTGCTCTACTGGATTGCGTCCGACCTAGATAAGCTGGTCAATCGTTAGCCCCATTGGGGCCACCGCCCAAAAAAGCCCCGCCAACACTAAGGCTGACGGGGCTGGAGCGCATCTGCTTCGGAACGGCTACCCGGCTTTGCGCAACTCGGCAGCTCGCACCTCCAGATGGATACTCAGATCGGTCCCGAACTCATCGGACTCCTCGAAGCGCCTGACCTCCTCTTGAAGCATGTCCAGAAGCCCAACGGCACCATTGTGGCGACCACAATCTGCTGGATCGCCAGAGTTCACCGGCAGGACATCCAGCAGTCCCCCGCCGAAAATCGCATCGAGCACAGATGAGGTACGGAGAAGCAGTCGCTCCATCCAGTTTGCTTGTTCGGCGTACCGCTTGAGTTCACTGGCCAGCTTCTTAGAGCACACTCCGCTGTTGGAGGCCTCTCTTTGTTCATCTATCGCATTGAGGCTCTGAATGAGTGTCAGCATCGTGTGGTGCTCCCAATCAAGCTCATGTGCCATTGCGGCGAGAGACGTTAGATCGCGGCGGCGCACGAGGTCTCCGAAACGCCGTTTCTCTTCCGTGCCACCGACGGTGTTCGCCGACCATGCCACCCACGCCTTTGCCAATGCGCCCTGGGCTGTCTTGGCCAGCGCTTTCCCAACAAGATCATTTAACCGGTCGTAATCTCTCGTTTTGCTCGGAGAGTGTTCCTCTGCTGTGTAGAACGTCCCATGCATCTCAATCTCGCGTAGGGCATCCTGCATTCGAGCATCGGCGGCGAGCAATTCCGTGTCGCCACCTTCTGCCATGCTTGATGATGGCGACAAGCTCCGCAAGTCAGCAACAGCCGCGGCGAGGTCGATATGCATCTCCTCTTCGCCTCGGAACGAGAGTTCGCGCACGACCTCCAGCTTTGTGATGACAGCCGCCACGGTGGTGGCCCTGACGTTTTGAATGAGATGGACTCCTGCCTCGTAATAGGCGTCCACTGCCGCGTGGAGTTCCTCCTCGCTCTCTGGCGGAATTTGGTCTGCGATTTGCTTCAAGGCTCGATATTGGCCGAGCGCTTCCTCCCAAGTGCGCCCGGAGCTTACGTTAGATTGGAGATCGAGGGCGGAGATTGCAGCCTGCATATTCATCGAGGGACTCCCTTCATGGATGGCGTCGGCAGGATCACCGGCACCTAGTGGAACGCCCGACAGGGAGCTTTCATGGTCGCTGTTGGTCGCAGATGTGATATGATTGGGCTTAGCCATGATCGGTCTCCTGACAGACGGTTGTGGTTAGAGCCGAGCGGGGAGCTTCCACCTTCCCCTCGGCTCGTTAGAGACTGCTCTCTAACTGGCATTGTTAGTGCCACATGCATTACCTTGATGCAAGCACATAGTTGCACTATAAGTGCCACTCATGACAGTGGTGCAATGCAGGATGGCCCGCGCTGCTCTCGGCTGGTCACTCGACGATCTGGCCCGAGAGTCCGGCGTCCCGCGCCGCACGATCGCCCGCTTCGAGGCTGACGAGAACGTGCGGCCCGAAGTAATTTCGAAGCTAACCGACGCCTTCAGAGAAGCGGGGATCGTATTCCTGGCGCGAGGTGTAAACACGGGTGGCGTCGTACCACCGAGCGGGGGGCGTTGGGCTCGATGAACCGTGGCCAACGTGTTTCCGAAAGGCGGTCATGGATTCAGCGGTCGGTGGATCGTGCGATGCGCCCTCTCACGAACGATTGGCGGGATTATGAAATTCGGCGCGAAAAGCTGCGGGAGCAGATGTCTGACTTCCTTCTACGCTTGGCAGAATTGATCCTGATCTGCGGTGCAGTCGTGTTTGTGGAAGACAGAACCCACTCTGGTCATATTGCTTCAGCTGTGGTCTCCGGTCTCGTAGCAATCTATGCCCAGGCCCGAGCGAGTTCCGGGATGTTGAGCTTGATGGCTGAGCACAACCTGAGCCCAGTTCGACAGCGGCTGTTCTATTGGCTGATCGTAATTCTGGCGCTGGTGCTTTGGGGTGCCATTCAATGGTTCACGAATGCAGTGGTGCCGCTAATCGCAAGCGCAGAGGCGGGGGCGCACTAGATCACGCATACGCCCTCAGACACGGGGCGTCTTGTTGACTTTGAGAGCTAAGCGCTCTTTGATCCGAGATGCTCGGATCGGAGGGGGCCATGCGGCCGGGCATTCTCGTTGCTTGCTCAATGCCACTACTGCTGCTCGTAGCCGCCTGCGATTCTCAAGGCGCTACTGCTCAATGCGCGGACGGCACCTACAGTCATAGCCGCCATCACCGTGGAACATGCAGCCATCATGGGGGTGTGGAGCAATGGGACTAGGAATCTGGCCCAAACGTGTTCTGCTAACATTTTGCGCGTCGTTGCTGTTCCTCGCCAGCGGATGCAGTTCATCACACGCGGAGCCATCGGATGAAGCGGTAGAAAACGCTTATGAGAATGCCGCCGATGATCTCAGCGATGCCAATTACGAAGATGTGGCGGACACCAGTCAGTGCACTCAGGATTGCAGCGGACACGATGCGGGCTTCGAGTGGGCGCGAAACCATGACATTTCCGACGCGGCAGATTGTGGCGGCGATAGTCAATCGTTCATCGAGGGGTGCCAAGCGTACGTGACCACTCTCGATGACCAAGCCGACGATGAGTTGTCGGACGATCAGGATGATCAGGACGGGTGATGCGACATACGCAGGCAGACGCCGAAGTAGCTAGCCTCACGGTCGCCATAATCGCTGAACTTCGCCGGCAGGCGGAAAGCTCTGGCTGCTCGACCGAGGACAATGGCAGGCTGGTACAAGTGGACGGAAGTTTCGACGCCGAGCAGCTTGCCGCAGCTATCATGAGCGGGAACGATAGCAATCCCGACACGCGACCGTCAGCCGGAAGAAAGGTGAAACTGCGCTTTTGGGGTGAGGGAAAGCCGGAGCCGCCCATAATCATCGCGCCGATTAAGGAGCCCGGTCAGATGACTGAGGAAGAGCAGGTGCGAGTTCGTCTGGCGGCGCTGGTGGAAACTCAAACCGCTTTCGCCATGCGAGACCGACTGTTCACGGAACTGACGACTTCTCTGCGGTGGATCCAAGCATCGCTCTTGCTGGTCAACGGAGGAGCCGCGGTAGCAGTATTGCAAAGCGCCGGAGTGGCCCCGGTTGCGCGTGCTTGGGCGGGCGCCTGCTTCGTCATTGGGATAGTGCTGTCTATTTTGGGAGCATATGTCGGCGTCAGACTGACGCAGGATGCACCTGTGCGGACGAGCCAAATAGCAGGATATTGGCTGTCGGTGAACTTGGACCTCGTCCGGGTGGAAGAGACTGAACGAGAGTGGGTACAGTACGGTCGCGATCTGCAACGAAGGTCGAAGCGCAACCAGGTTTTCGGATGGGGCTCGCTGGCAGCGTTCGTCGTCGGATGCGCGATTGCTGGCCTGAATGTAAGTTGAAACCTGCAACGCGACGCGTAATGCGCTTCCTTAAGCCGTTCGGAGTTGCCGGGGTGTTCGCCTTGCCCACAGAACCGTTTGTGGGACTCGCGGAGGGACACGCCAAGACATCGCCAACCTGGGAGCAATGCGCTGATCCATGGGTGATCGACGGTGACAGCATCCGCTGCAGAAACCTAGGCGAGATACGGCTGCTCGGGATCGACGCACCTGACTACCGAGATAGTCCACCATGCGTCGGACATTACGGCAACCACATCTGCGATGACGCTGCTGCGAAGGCCGCGAAGCAAGCTCTTATCCGGCTGAAGCTGCAAATGCCCTATGTTCAGTGGCAGGCGCTACCGATTACCCGCGACCGCTACGGCCGGCTGGTGGCAGAGGTGCGCGCCGGATCGATCGATCTTAGCTGCTACCAGCTTGCCAATGTAGCTGCGCGCTATATCCCCCAATATGACAATGACGGTCGGATTGCTCGGACCTGCCGGCACTAGTCTGTGAGCGAATAGACAGGCTTCACCGGATGCAACAAGACCGAGATCAACGCTGCGCCATTTGCCAAGGAAGCACGGGCGCGAAATGTGAAACGTTCGGGGTAGGCTTGAGAGATGCGCTTGGATTCAATTGTGAGGCATGCGGGCAGTATCTTGTGGCCCGTACTGCGGGGATTACCTGGCTAGACACCGAACGGCTCTCGGCTCTTCAACGTGCGGCCATGTCCTATCAAGTGCGGACGCTAGATCGCAGCAAAGGGGAAATGCTGCTGATTACGACCGAGTGGATCGAACATTTCCTAGCCACTGCACGCCTTCCAGGCGTGACGGTCCAAGTTGCGAATTTCATTCGCGCCGTTGGAGATCACCAGTCCGAGACGGGAGAGGGTTATTTCGTTGACGGGGTAACCGACACTGCTCTGGTGGGAAGCTTCAATAAGGATAGTTTCCATCAGCTGTTTGATCAGCTTCGCCAGCGGGGGCTTGTGACTGTAATCAAGTCCGAGAGCAGACCAAACCCCAGAGGCAGCGGAACTTTAACGGGCAGCTTGTGCGGCCTCACACTCGACGGCTGGGAGAAATACGAGAACGAACGTCGTGGCAAAATCGCGGGGAAATACGGCTTTCTGGCGATGAAATTTGAAGACCCGGAACTTGAGGAGTTCGCAAAAGACACGATCAAGCCGGGTGTGAAGGCCGCCTTAGGGTACGATGTCGTTGATGTTCGCAATGTTGCGCGAGCGGGTATCATCGACAACATACTGCGAGAGCAAATTCGCGATGCGGCCTTCGTGTTGGTAGACCTCACTCACGACAACTACGGAGCCTATTGGGAGGCCGGATACGCGGAGGGCCTAGGCAAGCCGGTGATCTATCTTTGCAAGCGGTCCAAATTTAAGGACGCATCCACTCACTTCGACACCAACCACTGTACCACCGTTCAATGGGAGATTGGCGGAGGAGAGGCCTTTTCAGCCGAGCTTGCCGCCACAATACGTCGGTCGCTCACGCTTTTCTAACGGCCCCCAACTAGCAATTTTCCCTGCTTTGTGAGATAGTAATCGAGCTGCCTAACCGCAGTTCCGCTCCCCTCGGGTTGAGCGCCCCAGAACCTGCTTCCCAAGCAAGAGGGCGCTCATGTCCAGCCAGATCTACGATAGGCTTTCTGATGGTCCCGCAGTGGTGGGGCCACCGCCGCCGGTAATTGCCTACTCCGGCCTCATCCGTGGCGGGGGAGCGAGCGCGGGCAAGCAGGGCAGCTCATCGGTCAGCCCAAGCGGAACCTACGTCGCGGGGTTGTTCTCCCAAGCTGAGGCATGGGTCGCGAAAACCACTCCTGCGGGGTCGCCGTCGCTCGTGATGAACACGGTGCTGGATGGGGTTTACTGGGACAATGACGATCCGAACATTCTCGACCAGGACATGGAAGCTTTCTGTGTCGATGATGACGGGTTCATTTGGGGGCAACCCTACCAGTGGGGAACTGACACCAATTTCCCCATCGGCCACAGGGCGCGCGGCGTTGTCGGTTATATCGACCCGACGAATCCGGGACATATTACCAAGGCGTTTTCGTGGGACACCAGCGGCACGGCCTCGTCTGATGATCCCTCGCGCGGCTTCTACATCAACAAGATGTACAACTTCACGCTCGCGGACGGAACGATCAAGCTAATCGTCATTCCTGACGGCGGCCCCGGTCCCGGCCAATACGCAAACCCCCTCTTCTACGAATGCACCAAGGGCGGCGGCATCGTCACTCACGACACGGGCGGCTCATGGTATCCGCTGTTCGCCTTTCAGGATGACAACAAGGATATTTGGCTGTGCGGCTCTGCAACCGGGTCTGACACGACGATCACATTTGAGCGGATAACCAGCCAATCCACCGCCTACATGTCGCCGCAAGCGATCAGCGGGTTTCCGTCTCCAGCCACGGCTGGCTATCCAACCGAGCTGCGTGGGTATTTCGCCGCTCAGGCATTCATTGGCGGCTATTACGGAGACTTCGCCGGTCCAGACGGGGGCGTTTGCGGAACGCTCGTCAAAGCAATGCTGGATGGCAGCGCTACTGTCGCCAGCGCGGACGTGACAGCCGACCCGCTCGTTTTGCCAGACTATCCATCGCCAGCAGATCCTACCTATTACGCGATCGCCAAGCACGGTGATTGCGTTCTCGGGCGGGCAGCGGAGCCGGGATACCAGTCACGAGTGTTCTACAACCTTCAGGCGGACCTTACGCTTGGCACCAGCTACACCCTCGACAGCTGGGGCGCGCCCGACAACCCAGACAGCCCAAGCGACTCCTATGACGTTTACACCACCATTTGGTCAGAGGGCCGGCAGGCGTTCATCGGCAACCGATGGGGGTACGACGATAACGGAGACGTTATAGCCGACCTCTTCATCTACTACTTTGGGAGCACGCCTCCCGATGGCAGCGGAGACGGCACATCAGCAGCGGACAGCCTCACCATTCGGTGCTGGGGTTTCTCACTAGACGGCCACGACTTCTACGTTCTCCGACTCGGTGACAGCGGTACAATGGTCTACGACCTTACGACCGGCAAATGGTCTGAGTGGGAAAGTCCGGGCCGCACGAACTGGAGGCCCCATGTGGGCCAGAACTGGGTCGGGTGCGCGAGCATCGACACCGACAACGGCGAAACTGACGTGTTCGCCGGGGATGATGCGACTGGCACACTGTGGCGACTGAACACAAAGATGGGGCGCGATGAGAGGACGCGCCTGCAAACTCCTCCCGACGACAAAATCACGAAGGTTGTGACCGGCGGCATTCAGGTGACTGGCCGCAATACGATCCCCTGCGGGGCGGTCACAATCGACATGGCGCTCGGGAATCCGACGCAAACAGGTGCCTCGATCCAGTTGGAGATCAGCGACGACCTCGGCCACACATGGCTGGATTGCGGGTCGATTCCGGTGGCTGCTGGGGACTACCGAACGCCCGTCGAGTGGCGCGGTCTCGGCCTGATTCGCGCGCCTGGAAAGCTGTTCAAGTTCACAGATGATGGCGCGACCGTCCGGTTGAGTGGGGCCAACTTGAGATGACGGTGTCTAGACTCAGGTCTACTTGTGTGATTCAACCCGTGCGCGTGGCCAAAAATGCTGACCCAGCAAGGGGGCCGTATTCGGCTCCGCCGATCATACAGGCAATCATCGAAATTCGATTCGATTCCGCAATATCGGACGCGCAACGCGAGAACGTCTCCAAAAAACTAGCGCCTCGATACCCGCTCCATGACGAGATACTGAAGCAAGCGGTTCAGGTTCAGGTGCAGGCGAATACTATTTCCACTCAGGCTGCCGTGGAAGGGCGGATCAGCCGCCGTATGAATAGCGACGCCAATGAGATTTTCAGCATTGGGGCCGACACGCTGAGCGTTGAGGTGATGGCACCCTATCCAGGCTGGGAGTCGCTGTTCGGACGACTTAAGAACGATTGGTCCGTTGCCAAAAGAGCCGTCGGCTACCGCAAAGTTCAGCGCATCGGCGTGCGTTACATAAACAGAATAGACCTTCAGCAGGACGCTGATGGAATCGTAAATTACGAGAACTATCTCAACTTGAGAATCAACCTGCCAGAGAAGTTTCCTTCCATTTCCCGATATGATGTCGCCTTCCAGTTCGGCATAGAAGAAATTAAGTGCGGTGCGACAGTTCGATCTGGCATCGTTCCGCCAGCCGTTCCGGGCTCCACTTCCTTCATCTTGGACTTGGACGTTTTTCGCATGGTTGACGTTCCGCAGCAGGACCGCGACATTTATCGGCTCTTAGGCAAAATGCGCGACGCGAAGAACGAACTGTTCGAAACCTTTATAACCGACGCCGCGAGGGAGATTTTCGATGCTTCTCGGTAGTGCCGTGTTAGCGCCCGACATTGCTTACAGCGATGAACCTTTGCAGGCGCATGCGCCTTTTAGTGACGACTCCACCGCCGCGTTTAGCATCGCTAACGACAATGTCTTCACGATCGAACTAGAGCTGCAACGTAGATTTGCTGGCGCGCAGCGCGAACTCGCAAACGTCGCAATGTACCTCGCCCCGGATTTTCGTGCCCGAATAACCAAACAACTTCGTGTCTTGCTGAGCGCTGAAAATTGGGAGGAAGGAGATGAGCATCTGAATTTGGCGTCGGCGCGGTCATTCGCGCGAGCCATGGCCGTGCTGAGACCTAACCAGCGCCCACTTCTTGGTCTTTCGAATGCCGGTAACCTCCTCGCGATGTGGAAGGAGGAGGGTGCTCAAGCAGTCTTCGAACATCTTCCTGGCGACATCGTCAAATGGTCAATCTCGTCGGGCACAGGGGCGTCTGAGGATAGGGCGTCTGGTCGTGCCCCGATTGAGCGAGTCGCCGGTATTCTACGGGGCCACAGCTTGGAATCGCTTCTGAATGGCTAAGGGCGACGCTGTTCCGGAGGAGCATCACGTCACTCGCTGGATAAAACCCAGGTTCCTTGGCAAGAACGATGACGGCACAGTTGACGTGGACGAGTTCGGCTGCCCCCAAACAATCTTTCCTTCCGCATTTGAGCTACGGGACGACGAGGACGCCCTCTCGATCACTTGGCTGGAGCACTTCGGTGCGACTTTGGCAGATCAGCTTCCACTTGCTGCCGAAGCGGTCCGATCGGCAACTGCAAGTGGTGACTTGAAGCCGAAAAGCGCGTTTGCGGTCGGCAATGTTGGCCAGATACGGACGGCCGCGCAGGATCACGGCTTCAAAGTTCGCATTATTGAAGATCCGGAGGACAATAACACCGGCCACTGCGAGGTTCGTCGTTATCCACGCGATGCTGACGAATTTTATCAGGCGATGGCTCTAGACGTGTTTAGGCGACGTTACCTCTATGGCGACATCGTAAAACCAGGATGGGGGCCAGCTCTAGCTCATTGAGCAACGAGGCGAAGGCCGCCGATTCAACTTACGTGCCAACGGCCTGAATCTTCCGTATCCGTATCGCGCACGGGGAAACGTAGTTGTCACCCTGGCGCGCCCACGGGTGAATGCTTGCGAACTGGCGAAGCCGTTTGAGGATGCGGGTGCTGGCCTGAATGGCGTAGCATCGACGCCGCGGCATCACGAAGTCATGCTTCCGAGATGAGCCGATTCGATTCCAGACGGTGGCTGCCCTTTTCAACTCCCGGCAGCTCAGTAGCCTGTTCCGAAATGCGGCTACTTGGGTGGGGCGGGGCGATTCTTGCGTCAGGGGTTGGAGATATTCACCTTGATACCTTCGGCAACTTTCATTTTCAGTTCGAGGGCACAGCGGTTGACCCAAGGCAGCTCAGCCACTTCATGTCGTACCACGAACGGAATCCTTACAACGGTACAGCCCGGCTTCGATTGGTAGCGGTCGATAAGAGCGGACAGGAGATTCATTGCGGGTTCGTCACTTCAGATGAAGTGACCACGACTTTGGGCGCAGACTTGAAGTGTTCTGGTGCGGTCGAGGGCCTGGCGCTTGATATTCCTCCATTCGCCGAAATTGGCTCCGAAATTTTAGTCCTCGTACCGGAGCGCCACTGGCTGGATGAGGTTCTTCGCCTCAGCTTCGCCGCCCCAGACGCGAGTGCTTGTAGCAATCATTCCGTGGAGTTGCTGGGGTCCTCCGTTGACTTCGAATACCATTGGCCAACTCATTCGCTTACGATCTCCGTTACCGGAGGCGTTGGCTTTCCTCAAACCTACACCGAGAGGTGGTTGAGCGAGCCGCTGCGGATGATGATCGGGCAACTCGTCTTCCCTCGGGTGACAGTAAGGGCGAACCCCGATCGGACAATGGTCACCGTGTCGGAAATTCGTGGGTGGCACGATGAAGGCGATAAATATTGCCTGCTGGATCCCGCTCTGACCTTCAGCAACCCCGCGCACTTCTTCGACATGTATACTGATCTACTGCGGTTCGTCGCTACGGCTCGCGATGAGGAGGGCCAGCCCAACTTCGAACGACACGCCTTAACCGTGTTCTACGAAGAGCTGGCGCAAGCGATGCGGGGGTCACGCTGGATTATGACGCTAACATTGGCGAGCGCGGTCGAGGGTGCTCTCGATTTGCTTTTTCCGTTTGGCGAGAAGGACAGAGCTGCCAACCTAGCCGAGATCGAAGGTCTCAAGGCCCACATCGACGACTGGAGTGGACACCAGTCTAGTTCGCGAGCGTCAATCGCTTCGTTGAAGGACCGCGCTAAGGGCGCGGTGAGCCGCGCGGCTGAAATGACTGCAATAAAGAGGCTGCGCGCGCTGGCGGAAAGGGGATTGGTTGCGTCGGAGGAGGTCCGCGCTTGGGAAAAAGTTAGAAACAAGGTTGCGCACGGGAAGGTGTTCTCGCCATTTTCCAGTGAAGAAAACGATCGGATTCTTATCAATCTGATGAGCCTGTTTCGTCGAATCGCTGGCCAAATAACTTCACTCGGAAATGCCTCTGCTCCGACAAGGATTGAGACAAGTGACTGACCTTATACCGATCGGTGGCAACATAGCTGTAATGAGGGCAAGGATTACCGACGAGGAATTGGACAAACCAATCCGTCGAATATTCCCGCTTTGGCTCCTGCATCGCTCACTGAGACTCAAGCAAATCGCATTGGTCCCTCCGCGCATGTGGGAGGATCCACACGAAGACCCCGCCTCCCTCTGCGTTCTGCATGCGCTCCCCGGAGTGAAGTCCGCAGGTACACAGATTCAGCAGTCGCTGACGGACTTTCTTGCCCCAGCTTGGGCTCAATGCTGGTCCCTGAATCCGGGGTCAGACACTCTGATGCGAGCCTACTCCCGAGTCATTTTAGATTCCCTCGAAAGTCGAAACACTGACCCGAGAAACGAGGGCGTCTCGGTCACCTCCACACCAAGGCTGCTGTTCTCCGCGATGAAGAGTTGGGCGGATTCACGCCCGGACAGCCACTTTGTGCTCGGGCGCGTCCGTTATTTGTCCGAAGATGCAATAGGCCAATTCCTAGTCAACGTCGTCAACTCCGACGCGGGCCCCCAATTCTTTCGCACCGTCCAAGGCCGTGGCGAGTCGCTGTTGATGAAAAGAGAGCTCTTTCAGCACGAAGATGAGGTGCGACTCATTTGCATTCAGCGGGACGTGGTGGCGGGTGCAAGCGATGTCCGGACGTTCAGCATTGACCCGAACGAGTTGTTCACTTCGATCAGCTTTGATCCGCGTTTAGTGGAGTTTGAACGTAAGGAACGTGAGGCTGAAGTGAGGCGACTGGGTTACGACGGGCGGGTGAAGCCGGACCTCAGTTACAGCAAGCTGGCCCGGCAACTCATGATGCAGAAAGATTGGCCGGCCAACTAGCTTGGCGCAGTCTCTTGATGGTGTAATCAGTGGGGTAACAAATCCGCAGGCGCTTCCAAACTCTCATTCAAAGTTGCGTACTCTCCGTCTCCGCCACCGACGCTGCGTAGCGGGAAGAGAATTTTCCCATCGAGTTTCCGGAGTGCTGCGCGATTAGTCGGAACGCGCTCCAATGCTTAGCGCGTGATTATCCAGCGAAGAAACAGCCATTTGTATCCGGGTACAATCACCTCGTAAGTGATTGAAAATAAATGGTGCTGCCGGTGAGGATTGAACTCACGACCTCAGCCTTACCAAGGATGCGCTCTACCACTGAGCTACGGCAGCACTGTCCGGGAAAGGCGGCGCCTATGGCGGTCAGCCCGGTGGCTTGTCA